>OMJG01000757.1_pt1 | contig 22267 bp, 20 predicted proteins | sample 1646431 | NCBI WGS metagenome assembly OMJG01 (sample SAMN03771674, study PRJEB25209) | food metagenome | isolation source: Cotija cheese | place: Mexico:Jalisco,Michoacan | collected 2011-12-12
AACCCGTGTTACCGCCGTGAAAGGGCGGTGTCTTAACCGCTTGACCAAGGGGCCATATCTTTTCTGTACTTTTTGAGCACAAGATATATTGTATTATGAAATGCCCCCATTGTCAACACTATTTATATTTTTTTATTTTTTCTATTCATCACTGTTGATATCCTGATATTTATCCGGTTTGCGGGCAAATAGATCAACGACATATGGACAAACGGCTTTGACTTTTTTATCTTCTTTTTTCATTTCTTCGACTACTCTATCGACTAATTGTTCCGCTATCCCTTGACCTCTTAATGAAGGGTCAACAAATGTATGATCAATGGCTGCTAGATTTTGCTCTGGATCTGGAACATACGTTACTTCAGCGAGCAGCTGTCCATTTTTTTCTTTATAAAATCGATTTTCTCCTTTTGTAAAGTCCATTCCGTTTCCTCCTACTTTATTTATATCCATTCTAATATATCATAAATGAATGGTTAACTGCTTTTATTTTGTTTTTAGGTAAATCCAACTTTCTAATTTCTCTTTTTCTCTTCTTGATGTATGGATAAAAAAAATAAAATTAAATGTCAATTCGATACATTATTCTAATATAAATTTAATTTTATTTTCTGATTTTTTTCTCAAACGACTTAAATATGTCGATAAAACGCTTTAAATAAAGTTTTTTTTGATAATTTCTTTAAACCGTTTGACATTGAAAAAAAGAAGAGTAAACTGATAATGCTAGGGACACTAAAGGCTTTTTTACTTACTAAAAGAGAGGGAATGCTGCATGTCTGAAATGAGAAATAATCAAAAAGTTATGGCTGTGCTGATTCTGAATAAAACAGAACTGTTAGATGAGCTGTTACTCGAACTTACAAATGCAGGCGTTGATTCTGCTACAGTTTTAAACTCTGTTGGAATGGCTCAACAATTATCGAAAGTAGAAGAAACAAGAATTCTATCTACACTGCGTCCATTGTTGATATCTGATCATTCTGAAAATAAAATGATTTTTTCTATTGTTAATGAATCACAAATCGAAACAATCCGTAAAGTCGTCACTGAAGTCATTGGAGATCTGTCTGAACCGGACACTGGTGTTCTATTCGCCGTTCCAACAATCTTCACTGCAGGGCTGCATTAATGAACATTACTCGGGAAAGGAAAGTATAAATTGGAACTTAATATCTTATTCTATGTGGCCCTCCTTTTGATTGTAGGGTCTTTGTTTGGTCATCTTGCTACTTTAATTAAATTACCTACTGTAACTGGCTATATTTTTGGAGGTCTTTTACTCGGTCCATCATTTTTCCACATTGTTCCTGAAGCGGTCCTTGAAAGTATGGATGTCGTTTCTGAAGTATCTTTAGCCTTTATATCTTTTACAATCGGACTTTCATTCAAAGCCAGTTACTTGAAGAGAGTAGGCGTTACACCTCTTTTTATCGCAGCTTTTGAATCAACTTTAGCAGCCGTTTTAGTGGCTGGATCGTTGCTTTTCATCGGAACTGATCTGCCATTCGCTTTGATTATGGGTGCAATTGCTGCTGCAACAGCTCCTACCTCTATCTTACTGGTTATGAAGGAATATAGAGCAAAAGGCCCAGTTTCAGAAACCCTTAAAAGCGTTGCCGCTCTAGATGACGCTACTGCTTTGATCTTATTTGGGTTTTGTTCTACCGCTGTTCAGATTCTTATGAATACTTCGGGAGAAGAGATCAATCTTTTAACTTCTATCGTTCAACCATTTTTTAGTGTGTTCCTATCACTGTTTATTGGAGCGGTTACTGGTTTAATTATGAAATACCCATTGAAGTATTCCAAAACAGCTGGACAAAAGTTAACATTTTTATTAGCTTTTTTATTCCTTACAAGCAGCCTTGCTGTTGGTCTTGGAGTGTCAGAACTATTGGCTGTTATGATGACCGGAACGGTATTGACCAATATTTCTTCAGATGCTCCTCAAATGGGAGAATTTTCTGATCGTATTACACCGCCAATCTTTCTAATGTTCTTTGTGATTGCCGGGGCTCAATTAGACATTCACTTGATTCCTACTGTGGGATTGATTGGAATCATGTACACGATTTTCCGTATCATCGGTAAGTTTACAGGCGCTTATATCGGCTCAATGATTATGAAAACCCCTAAAGTAGTTAGAAATTACTTAGGCTTCATGCTCCTTCCTCAAGCTGGGGTAGGAATCGGTCTGATTGCAATCTCAGCAGGTATTTTGCCTGAATATGCCGATCAGATCAGAACCGTTGTCTTAAGTGCTACCTTACTTTATGAATTTTCCGGTCCAGTCATTACCAAACTGGTTCTACGTAAAACTGGAGAAATCGGAACCATTCCAACCAATGTTCAAGAAGTTGTATAATTAAATATAACGACTAACGGACTCACCCCGGCAATACTTAGCCTGGGTTGAGTCCGTTAGTTTTATTATGAATTGGCTTTTCCATACTCCACCAAGCATACTGTTCAGGTTTACTTACTTTAATCACCAAGCCAAGCGCTTCTCCATTGCTGCTTTTTATACAGTGACAGATGCCATTGTGATGACTTTATAGTTCATTTCAGGTCCTCTACTGGGTTAATACCAGTTAACGAATCCTCTTATTTAGATAAATAATAAACAGATCTCTCGACTACAAAACCAAGATCAAAATGCAAATTTCCGTTAATCAACAGAACAAGCCGTTAGTTTCTAACCAATCGTTCTACTTTAAAGCTGCCTGCAGTAAATAACACTATACCGTACAAGCTTATGACCAGTATATTGGGGAATAATACTCCTGTATCTAACGTCTCAAGTGCCCAATAATAAGGAGAAAGGTATTGGAATATGGATAAAGCATCCATTGTTTGACTTAACATAGGAATAAATACCAATACAATGATCAATAAAATTCCCAGCATTTGAATCAATGTTTCGTTTTTAAATAACCTAAACAGGAACATCGTTAAACCTGCAACAAAAATATTCATAGTTACAAAGATGGAAAGAATCAACCCAATGTTTGATAACGGCACATCGAATACTATATTTGTCAGAAAAATAATGAACAATGCAGATAGTATATTATAAATCGAGTACGCACCTAAGACACTTCCAAGGATTTGTCCGCTATAGGTGTTGGACAAAACACTTCTGGTCAGCAATCCCTCTTTGCGCATCTTTGCTAAATCTCCGGCAATAATGCCTGTAGAATACCCCATGAAGAACAACAACATAAAGATCACAAATGTTAGATCACTATCCAATGAAACATAGGAAGATTCGATAGCAGGTTCTGCAACTTCAGTAGTTTCAGGAGAAATATTAACCTCATCGTAGCTATCGGCTGCCATGGTCTCCCTTAATACCGTTAAAAATTCTGATTCAAATAAGGGATCCCGATTATCTCCATTGAGACTATGAACTTGTATAAATGTTTCCGAATATGGAAATCCGGCTGGGATCTCATAGACAGCGGATACTTCAATTTGATCAAGCTGGTCAAACGCTTCTTCTGCATCATCTGTCACATACTGCTGATAAGAATCGTCTAATTGCGGTATCACTTCATCAGCAACATATTCTGAATGATTGATGATCGTACTTGCCTGGTCACTCATCAAGCTTGAATCAGATTCGTCTATCATTAGAAATGCAAAAATCATGATGACTGGAAAAAGAGACGTAAACAGGAGCAATCCCCAATTATTCAACAGAATTCTTTTTAAATGGAACCAAGTTAAACGGAAACTTTTCATGCTGGATGCAGCTCCCTTCTTTCTTTGAATTGGATAGTCAGAATCGTTATCAACGCGCTTGCCAAAAGCAGCCCGATCATGATCGGGACATTTCCAAAACTCCGACCACTTAGCATATAATCGTACAGAGGTTGATTGAATAGTTGCCGTACAAGGTTTTGACTAAAGAATTCCCCTATCGCACCGCCTATCATTCGGTCAACAGGAATAAATCCAAACACCATGTAGATCATCAGAAATCCCTGGTAAATCATATTGGCCAGTTTATCTGGAATCAGATAAAGAAGGGCTGAACTGATCACTTGGAAAAACAGTGTATAAATGATGATCCATAAGAGATAAACAAGACCATTCCCCGAAAAGGTCTGATTATCGATCAGCCGCCAAATCATCATAAAGACGAAGCTAATAATGGTGTACAGTATCGTGTTCGTCCCGATTTCATATAAAATGGTTAGTTTTGGAGATAAAGGAACCATACTAATCCGTTTTCTCAATCCTTGAAGTGCCTTATTCGTACTCATTCCCGCACCCCCTGATAAGGACATGACCAGAATGTAGATGATACCTGTAACAGAAGAAAATTGTGTACTTGTTAAAGCTGTTTCTGACTCATAGGTTTCTGTTGTAAAAGTAGAGTCTAAACTCATCTCGTCCACGTCTTCTAAGGATTCTACCAGTGTATTGGCAGCTTCCGTATCCTCGAGCGCAGCCAATTCTGTCATTAGCATCTCTTGTTCCACCGCCGCTTGCTGCCAATCCATCACAAATTGTTTCAGCATGGCTTCTTCTGAAGATGAACTGTTTTCTTTTGTTTCAATCGTGATCAGCGTTTCTTCCATTTTCTCACTATAGTCTGGTTGAATTGTTACGTGAAAGTCAGAATCCTCTTCATCCGTTATCGCAATATACTCTGAAGTTGATTGACTGGATAATGTTTCAACCAGCATTCCCCCTATTTCACCGTTATCCTCATTATCCACACTGATTTGAATAGCTTCCATAGACGTTTCCGGCACAAAGGCTGAGCTGTAAGAAAAACTCATTACGACCGTAAAGAATAAAGGCAAGAGGATAAACATTCCAGCGACGATATGTCCCTGCCTCAAATCTGTTCGCATACTTGTTTTCAAATAAATCCAGAATTTTGACATCTTTCCTCCTCCTTAATCTCTTAATGTTTTCCCTGTTAATTGCAAAAAGGCTTCCTCTAAGCTTAAGGCTTCTTTTTGCAAAGTAACCACTTCTAAATTATTTTTTGAAATGATCTGAAGTAATTGTTGCGTACGAAATTCAATAGGATCTACAATGAGATGAATCAGATTTTGTTCTACTGATATATTCTCGATGCCGTCTAGTTGTTCTTCCAAAGTGGCTTTGACATCTAAAGGCAGTTTCTCTACTTCGATCAGCCATTTCACATTGTCTTGAACCAGCTGCTTGATTTCTTCTTGAGAGCCATACCCCACTTGTTCTCCCTTGTCTATAATAAAAAGACGATTACATAACGCTTCTACTTCTTCCATATAGTGTGAAGTATATAAAACAGTCGTTTTATATTCTTCGTTCATATACTTGATAAACTCAAATATCTTATTTCTTGATTGCGGGTCAACTCCGACTGTCGGTTCATCTAATATCAATAGTTCCGGTCGATGCAATATCCCGGCAGCAATATTCAGCCGTCTCTGCATTCCACCAGAAAAAGTTTTAACAGCTTTTTTCTGTTGATTTTCCAATCCGACGATTTCTAATGCTTCTTGAATCCGACTCTTTAGGACTTTCCCTGATAACCCGTATAAGCCGCCGAAGTATTCTAGATTGGAAGAAGCATTCAATTCCATCATTAACGCTATTTCCTGAGGAACCAAGCCGATTTTCTCACGAATCTTGACGATATCTTTGGGTACTTTCTTGTTATCAATGATGATTTCTCCAGCATTTAAAGGCGTCAGTCCCGTCATTACATCGATCAAGGTCGATTTGCCAGCACCGTTAGGCCCGATCAACCCAAAACGTTCTCCTCTTTCAATTTCAAATGAAACATTTTCCAGTACTGGCTGGTCTCCATAATTTTTATAAATATTTTTTATCTCAACATAATTCATGTCGTCGTCCCCCTTGATTTGTTAGTTAAAGTATATCGCTTATCCTTAATCCTGTATATTCACTTAAGTAATGAAAAAGCGTGACTTGAGTCATTCATTTTTGCAAAAAAAAAAAGCTTTAGCCCTATTATCCTGACTAAAGCATAGATTATTATTTTAATTCATTAGGCCTTCCTCAAAGGCAAAGATGGCTAATTGGGTACGGTCCCGCAAATCAAGTTTTCTGAGCAGAGCACTAATATTGTTTTTTATAGTCCCAACGGTCAAATAAAGTTCCTTTGCTATTTCTTGATTACTCAACCCGCTAGCGACCAGCTGTATCATATTTATTTCTTTTTTAGAAAGATTGAAGTTCCCTTCAGCAAGAGGAGAGGTATTAGACTGTGCCGTGAGTGCGACGATCTCTTTGCCGATTTTACCATCTAACACGATATTATTGCCATTTACCATTTTTATCGCTTCGTAAATGTTCTCACTACTGCTATCCTTCAGTAAATACCCAGATGCCCCTAAGCGCATCGCTTGAGATATATACTCAGCATCTTGAAAAGTCGTTAGAATTAAGACCTTTATATCTGAATCATTGGACTTGATCCAATGGGTTCCTTCTATTCCATCAGAAACCGGCATACGGATATCCATTAAGACAACATCCACCTTATGTTCAGAACAATATGCTGCAGCTTCCTGGCCATTCGCTGCTTGCCCGGCAACTTCAACATCATTGTAGGTATCCAACAATATAGACAACCCTGTTCTAATCAGCTGCTCGTCATCTACGAGCAAGACTTTAATCGGTGCTTCCGACATATTTAACCCCTCCTTTAGGCAACGAGATTCTTACTTTAAAACCAGCTTCTTTCGCTGACTCAATCGTCACTTTCCCACCTAATAGTTTTGCTCGTTCTTGCATTCCTGTCAACCCCATCTGAGGATCAATCTTTTCGGTCCCTATTCCATTATCCTGCATGGTCAATATAAGGGAAGCATCCGTAAAATGAAGTTGGATTCTTACTTCAGATGCTTGACTATGCTTCGTCGCATTAACAAGGAATTCTTGTATCGCACGAAACAATAATTGCTCTTGCTCTTCACTTAATTTCCATCGCATATCATTATGATTGAAATAAACTTGAAGATTGCTGCTATTTTCAAATTCTTTTACTAAAGTATTCAATTGTTCATAAAAAGCGATACGGTTATATTTTGAAGGTTTTAAGGCATGGATCACTTCTCTAACATTCGACAAGCCTTTTTTCGTGAACTGATGTAATTCATTCAGCATTTTTGATGCTTCGGGTGCCGTCTTTTCAGTTAATTTTTCAAGAGCAGCCGTTTGAATAACGATGGTTGACAGGGTGTGTCCAACTGAATCGTGCAAGTCTCTTGATATTCGATTTCTTTCGTTTAAAGTGTAAATTTCTTTCCGTGATTCCATCTGAGATTGCAGCAGTGCTGTCTTTTCCTCTAATTCCTTTTGAATACTCAAAGATTCATATTGAAGTTTATTTCTTTCTTCGATGTTCAACGTCTGCTCTACGCCCCACCAAGCCAGGGTTAATAGTCCAAGAAAAGCGGCGAGCACACTGATTGATGGCCAGTTATCGAGAAACGCCCAAATGATCCCTTCAACAAGAAGAAGAGACATGAAGACCATTGCTGCTTTCTTACGGGAAAGTTCCGTTCTTAAATCCATCGCTAAAAGAGTCCACATTATTAAAGGAAAATCCATTAAAATGATGGTATTAATAAGTGCAAAAATTCCCAGAATCGCCAGTACTATTTTTTTATATAAAGAATTTTCTATATAGAACCATAGCAACTGAAATGCAATAATCCATAGAAAAAACCAGTAAAAGCTTGAACTCCAAAAAGAAGATTGACTAATATACTGAAAAAGACTGCAAACGATCAAAGATTCTTTAATGAGTCGCATAAAAACCTCCTGCTCTAAACAGAATGACCCTGTTTTTTGTTAAATCGTACTTTCATTATACTCATATATAGTGACCATTAACAAGAAGAGGTCACTGTTTTGGTCTCTTACTGAAAAGCGCCTCTTTGTTTAGCGTGAACCTAATGATTAAAAAGTTATATGTATACACAAAATCGCTCTACCATGAAACGGCAGAGCGATTTTGGAGTTTTGATTATTTTATTATTGTAAGCCACTTGCCGGGCTTGAACCGGCGACCTCATCCTTACCATTCTCAATAGTTACTCTTATATCTCTTGTTTTCTTTATAGAAGCTGTTATTTCAGTACTTTGTAAATGAAAACTCTCATATTAAATATTGTTTATTTTTATTCCATGGATGATTCATGGATTCATTAGAGAACAACTACATTAAATAATTTGAGTCATAAGTCTTAGATGATTTATGACTCTATTTTTTATCATTGATTTTTAAATGTTCTAAATGCTTCTCTGCCTTCTTCGGTCTGAAGCAATTTAAATAATTCTGCATTTGCATTATTTACAGCAATATTATTTTCATATTGTAGCTCTTCAGTATTGGTTTTATTAATTGCTTGTTTGACAACGTTAGTTAATGGTACCCCAAAAGCATCTCTAAAATTAAATCCTAACAACTGTAAGATTTTAAAAGTTTCAGTTGATAATAGTGGTGTTAATATCTCTAAGCCTTCAGACATTGATTTTGCCTGTTCCTCATTACCTTTCGATACCACATCACTCTCCAGTACTTCAGAGAGTATAGGCACAACATTTTCAGTTATGAACTCAATATCATTATCTGAAATCTTTTGTATAGCTAACATCTCTTCATACTGATGAATAATAGAATTAAGCTGGTTTTTGTCATTAAGTAAATCTGAAACTATTTCTTCTAACTCTAAGATAGTTTGCTTATTATCACGATTAGTTTTAGCTTTGTCAATTCTATTAAATATTACTTCAGTAGTATTTCTTATCATAACTTCTGCTGTTTTTGAAATCAATTCACCATATGCTTGATTATCCAAGGTACTCACTCCCTATTTTAAGTATGTGTAGTATTACTCCATTGATAAACCTTTAAATCTTTTTCCTAAGGCTAACTCTCCAATTTGATTAATTGTTTTTCGTCCATCGTTTTTAGTGTAAAATTTAACTCCCTTAATTTTCATCCCAGAAATATTTTCATCAATAATTATTTCACCTTCGTGCTGATTAATGAATGTTAGGACATCCTCTTTCCATTGATCTTTTTCAAGAAGATTAGTGCCCTTTGGTTCAATAAATATTTGCATATAGAAATCAGTATTTTCTAAATATAAAATGAAGTCTGGTTGAAATCCACTATAATGAATGTTATTAGCTTTAGAATCAAATTGGTAAAGTTTCAAGTCATCTTTTTTTCTACTTTCACGATGCATATTTTCATCCATTCGAATTAAATAAACTTCATCATATTCCTCTTCTAATTCATTAACTCTTTCGCTTATACGCTCGATTAATTCTTTTTCTAATAAATTGACAATCGCAGATTTATAGACAAAAAAAGGTTCTTTAATGTCATAATTTTTAATGTTTTGAGTAACAGTATATACACTTTCTTTACCAGTATCATACTGTGGAATTCGTTTACGATAATCTTGAATATAATCTTTAATGGGATAACCGACAAAGCGATTCGTACCTTTTACTTTTTGATAGCCTAGTTGTATTTTCTGAGCAACTTCTTGCAAATATATTTCTAGGATCTTTAATTTTTCTTCTGGTTTAAGGTTTTGTTTAGCCATAGATCGTGTAACCCTTGCATATATTGTTCGCTGTGATAAATTCAACCATTTTTCACTGTAAAACTCATCACGCGATGACAAGTTTGGAAGAAATGTTTTTAAATTTTCAAAATGATAAAAAGATAATCGATTCATTGCCTTATTAAAATATCTTTTGTCTATCTCAACTATAACATTATGTTGCTGAGAATAATCCTCACGAACAAAATCCGAGTATTTAACCTCTTGTGCAGCCGTAATCCATGGAATGACAATATCTTTTTTATTATTTATTCCATATTTATCCAACCCATCGTAGTAATCATCTGTTACTGTTACTGCTTCGTTGTAATATATTTTCCCATTTTTCCAAGCATTACTACGCTTAAATGCTGGTTTTACTTTTACATTTAATAGGGGATTTTTTGTGTCTTCTCCAGTTGGCAGGTTCATTGCATCTAATGAATCAACTAAGTTTTTCAAATATTGAGGTTCATTAATTGTATGATAATGTAGTGTTTCTAATAAAAGACTCGATTGGCTGCCCTCTTCAAAACGTCTTGTAAAGCTCTTTCTATTGTCCATTTTGAAGGGATTATAACGTGCTCCACGTCCAATTAGTTGAGCTTCAGAATTAGTTGCTTTCTTTGATCCAATTGTTTTAGCAGGATCACTTATTCGCACAATATCATGTAAGTTAAGTACATCCCAACCCTCTGTCAATTTCGCAACTGCAAAAATGACTCGATATAAATTAGTTGGACTTTCCAGACTGTTCAATGCCTCATACTGTCCTTTTTCAAGAATACCTGACTGACTCGAGTCATTAGCATTAATGACTCGATTTATACCAAAATCACGCTTAATCTCACGTATAATTTGTGGAAACTCATTGATTTTAGAAATGAAATATTCAAAAGTTAATTCTAATGTCTCACTAGACTCAATGATATCCATCTGCATTTGTCTAGTGATAAATTCTGCTAGGGATGCTGGTGTTAATGAAGCAATCATTTTATTAAAATACTGTTCTGAGTCATTTGAATCTTCAATACGTTGCGATTTAAATAAAATGATTGGTTTGATGTCTACATTATATTTTTCACGCGCAAACAATTTGCGATATTGACTTAGCAACACTGTGTTTAACATATTATCTATATCAGAGTTAGACGTTTGAATACGTCGGATGTTCTTAGAATAGCCATCTGCAATAAATCGGTCTAGAGTGTAACGGTAGATAATTTTATTTTTATACTTCTCATATATGTTATTATTTTCTAAATCAATCGTTGCTGTGAATTCTAATAATAGGTTATCTTCTCTTGCATTCAATATAGTGTTAATCGCACTTTCCCAAGACTGTTCATCTTCTTTTTCTGACTTTGTCGATGCAGAGTAATGGTGAGCCTCATCTCCAAGTACAACAAGTTTATTTTTAGCATAATCTCCAGCACCCATTGAATTCTCTTTAACTGCGTAGATATCACTTGCAACAGCTTGAACTGTATCTAATTTTATATAAATAATATTTTCTCGTGGTTCCCTTGGAAATTTTTTGACTTGTTGAATATTAATTCTTTTACCATCAACCTCCATAATTCTACTGAATAAGTATTTATCAGAAGAGTGATTTAATAAATTATCAATGGTCTTGTTCAATACACTTTTAGTATTCACTATAAATAAAAAATTTTGATAATCGTATTCTTTAAATAAATATAAAATTAAACCAGCCATTAAATCTGTCTTACCAGATCCTGTTGCCATGTTAAACAATACGTGATTAATATCCCGGTAATCAAATGATTGGGAAGTTTGTGAATAGTGAAAAAAACGCATAGCATCCTCTTGATAATCACGAAACGTATGGATTAGATTTTTTTTAATATATTCTGGATATTCAAATGCATCTGTTCTTTCAAAAATATCTTTATCAATTTGAAGCAATTCTTCATAAAGAGGCAATGATTTTTTTATTTTCTTACTCATTATTTTCCTCCTTATAAAAACTATGATTGAATGCATAGTCACTATCAGAAATTAAATCACGAACATTTTCATCATCAATTTCAGAAAAGTTGTAATATAATTGATTTTTATCAATTATTTTTACTAATACCCGTTTTTGGTCATCCAGCGTTAAGGTATTGAACCCCTCTTTTAATTCTTCTAATTCGACTCGGAAATCAAAATCAACATTTTCTAACATTAAGTTAAAGACATTTAGTAAAGTGTTTTGATCAGAAGCATTAATGACATCATCCAAATACCCTCGATTTTTCTCCATTAGCTTAGCATAAACAAAACTGCCTCCACCTTGCCAATCGACTTCTTTAGATACACCTGTGTGGTCATTATTAACAACATTTTGTAATCTAGTTATAACTAATTCTTCTATATAATCCATTTGTTCAATCCCAATGTATCTTCTATTTAATTTATGAGCAGTTGCTGCAGTACTTCCACTTCCTAAAAAGAAATCTAGAACTATATCACCAGGGTTAGTTGTCAATTCAATAATGTTTTTGATTAATTGCTCTGGTTTCTTACCATTATTAAAAACAACTCTACCTTCTTTATTCACATTTTTTGTTTCTCCAACGTAATCCCAAAAAGTTCCTCGTTTTTCATTTTTGTAGAGTATCCCATCAATTTCTTCTGACACATCCCTTAACCATGCAAAGAGCCTAAAGTTCTTCCCTTTGTAAAATTGCTCATAAACTTTTCCTCTGTTTTTTCCACTTTTGGGTACATACTCAATAGATACAAGATTGTTTGGTTCATTAGTTATCTTTTCGTATTCATCCATAACTCTTGGCCTTATAGAACTTTGGGGCATAGCTGTTTGGAAGGCGTATTTCCCATATTTTACATATGCATCTCTTTCTGAAATGTCATCTTCCTTCATAAGTTGATTTATTGATTTGATTACAGGATCAACTCGTTTATAAATTTTTATTTCATCACCAGTTCCATCTACTGTAGACCCTAGATATACTTTTTTACCTGGATCAACTAATATACTGGTATATTTCCAACTTACTCCATCATTTCTCATTTGCTCAACTAAATTGCCAATCTCTACTTTCTTATAAATGTCATTAAAAGAGGACTGTTCATAGTTTTTAGAATAAATAGTTAGATATTCAATATTTTTTTTGAGTCTTTTATCTTCCCCTCCACCAGATGCTCCAGCAATGTTCTTAAATAATACCGAGACAGTATTTTTATAATTATTTCGACCAAATATATTATCCATTAGTACCTTTAAATATGACTGTTCGCTATCATCGGTTTGAATCACTATGATACCATCATCAGATAGCAATCCCTTTGCAACTTCCAATCTGTTTTTCATAAATACAAGCCATGATGAATGAGAAAAATTATCGTTATATCTAAAAGAATCATCTTCACTCATTCTATTGTAAGGAGGATCAATATATATCAATTTAACTTTGCCAGAATATTTATTTTCCAGAGTATGTAATGCTAATAAATTATTGCCTTTCAGAATCAAGTTATCATTCTCCGAAAAACTTGAGTTGTCCTCTTCACCACTAGTTGTATACTTTTTTACATCAACTAAAATTTTTCTATCTAGTAATATATCAATTTCTTCTCTAGCAATAATTTCATTTAAAAAGGGTTCGTCTGGTTTTAAGTCGTCTTTATCAGTATCTTCTTTAGACATACTTGCTTTTAGCACAGTATCTTTATAAGGGAAATCTAAAATCACTTCACTTGCTTCATCTAAAAATGTCTCATTACTTGTTAAACCGATTTTATTTGAGAATTTGGTGTATGAATCCTTCCAGTACTCATCAGCTTGAAAAACTTCAATAAATTCATTCGTTTTAAAGACTCTATATCCTGCAATTTCACTAGTAAAATGATGCTTTATTGTGCTGCTCTGAAGCATTACTTTAATTAAGTCCTTATCATAATTATCAATGTCTTCAATAACTTTAGACTTGTTTATTTTATCTTCCGTTAAGTATTTACTACCAAATCCTCTAAGAATTTCCTCTACTTCTTGCATTATAGTAGTTTGATACATACAAACTCTCCTCAAATTTTTTTATCTTTTATAAATCTATTTTTTTACGAACCTATTAATTACAATAGTACTTATATTATATCGCATTTCCTAGCATTCTTAAACATGAACTCATGTATGGTTGATTTTGTCTTTGAGTAAAATACAAATAATTACGCTAGTAATTTAACATTTTGGATAATCTATAAAACCACGTGTAGATAACACACGTGGTTTTTTGTATTATATCATTCCCTGTTCTTTTAATGAGAGGTACTCATCTTCCGTCACGATAACATGGTCAAGGACTTCAATTCCCAATAATTTCCCGCAATCTACTACTCGTTTAGTAAAGGATAAATCTGCTTCGCTTGGTTCTGTATTCCCTGAAGGGTGGTTATGGTATAACATTATTCTAGCTCCATTATTCATGATTGCTGTTCTGAAAATTTCTCTCGGGTGTGCAACAGTTGAATTGAGGGAACCCGCAAATGTTCTGTGTATAGCGTTTATTTGATTTTTTGTGTTTAAAACAACTACTAACATTACTTCACTTGCTTCATCTCCAATTTCACGAATCCCAAAATCCCCTGCGTATGTGGATGAAACCATTCCTGTTTTATACTCTGTTGGTCTTTCTTGGACTTCCTGCTTCACTCTTACTACTTCTAATATAGTTTCTAACTCTAATGACAATTGTTCCATTTTCCTCACTCTTTCTTATTTTTTTGTTTTGAGAAACGCATTGCGTGACTCAAAAAGTTTATTTTTCCGTTTTGTTGGTGAGGAAGTATCATTCAGTCAAAACAGGTCAAGGAAATTCGAAGAATTAGATTAAAAATTTTTGATCTGTATAAAAATTTTAACGGTACTTGACCGGTTTTGATACTCTCGAATAGAAACAAATAGGACACGTAGTGCAGGCTCCAATTTGTTTATTGGCGTAAGAGTATCCTGAAAATGATAAAGCCCATGCAAAGTAATTCTGCATGGGCGCTTGCGTGACACAAAACGAAAAAATATAAGAAAGAAATTATTTTAAAAAGACCTTATTAGTATTGAGGCTTTTTTTCAATTAAGTTTTGAAGATATGTCTTTCAGTTGTTTTGTAATTGCAGTCATACCTAAAATCAAATGTTCATTTGTTAAATCTCCTTGCTTGATAATCTCATTCTTAAGATCATATTGAACTTTGTCAAGCAACTGAAATTTATCAGAGATTTGATTGTAAAGCCTTTGATAATGGCTATACTTCTCATACAGCTCACGATTTTGGTTTATAAGTAACCTGTTTTGTCCTGACAATGCACTATTATTTTTCACGAAATGATTTTCAATAATTAATTTAATTTCTTCAATAATTGCAGGACGATCTTTACTGTCCAAATCATAGTCTTTAAGTATCATTTCCAATGGGCCATTTATATCATCACCCCAATCTTTATTAAAATAATAGTCAACAGCTTCAAGATCTTTATTGATTTTTTGGTACATTGCTTTATTTCTACTATCATAAGGATCTACTATAGCAGCGATTATTGAAAAGTTATATAATTTTCTTTTTTTTCCAGCACTACTATCATTTTCATCATCTATTACTTTGGGTATGCCTATTCCGGGAATGAATACTTCTAGATTTATTTGTTTGTTAGCTATTTTTTTAAAAGTATATTCAGAAATAGGTTTAAATTTATAATCTTCTTCATATAACAAATTTTTTTCTTTAGCAAAATCTTCCCCAATTTTATTAGCTAATTCAATAGCTTCTTTTATATCATACCACTTGTCCTTTTTTTCAATGGTATTACTATTTTCCCCAGGAAATATTAATACGCCCTTGTCATTTAAGTTTCTTTTAGTATTCATTTATAAATGTTGCCTCCTCACTTTATTTAAAACCTGATCTTAATAAGATTATACAATATATTATCAACAAATGTTGCACTCGCTCACTATTTAAATTAAAGAGACAATGGGTGTAAGAGATAAACGGCCGTTATTTCTAAAAAAACTCAGAAAGTTGGAAATCGATATGAAGAAGTTAAGACAGTTTTTGAAATTTGATACAGATGCTTTTTTCAAAGGAAAAGATGTGCGCTTGATCGGAGACGAGATTTGGAGCGAATACAAAGATGGGAAAGTCACAAAAACTCTAGGGACAAAATATAAATGCATCATTGCGTTTGATAACACAAAATATGAGGGTGATGATGTAGGGTCCGATTTGAATTCTGGAGAAGCTATAGTCATAAAAATTCCTAAAGAACGAGTCGACTACAAAAAATTTAGCAAGATTAAATTAATTAATGCAACTGCATCCGTCTATGGGCAGTTCCAATCTGAATTATCTGTGCAGGCTGAAGATATTCAAATAGAAGTTCCCAAGACACCTTAGCGGATACCATTGACCTGGCGATGTTGGAGTAGCTTAGCTTCGAAGCCAAGCAGAGCGTCCAGAAAAGCTTTAGCTTTTCTGGTGGCTTTCGGCTTCAGCTTTTAATGACATTAGCCTTTGACTTTGGTTCTCCAACGTAGGTTCCTGTAAAGACCTACGTTGCCAATAAAATTAGTTAAGGTGGAGATTAAAATGAGTGACATCAAAGTGCTTCCACTAGTTGACCAAGTGACTCTTGTTTTACAACCGACTGAGAATAAACCAATTTCTAACTGGAGTGAATACGCTCAATCATTGATAGAAACTTTCATGAAGAAGTCAAAATTAGCAGAAGTATTCGGTTTTGAAGAAAAAGGTCGTTTATTCGAAGGATATAATACTGGAATGACTACATTCAATGCACCTTTTTATTGTTGCATAGCCTATCATGACACCGTCAAAAACATGGGAATTGTTGTTCATTTTTCAGGATGGTCGTTCCATCGTTTTCAAGAAAAAACTGGATGGAAGTTACACGATTTTATCCAAAATTCTGAAGATGAATCTTATTCAATCAGACTCTCCAGATTAGATAACGCAATTGATATATTAAACGCTGAAATTGATGTTGATGAATTATATAAGTCAATTGTAGACAACAAAACAATTGTTCAATTTTCAAATGGCAGAAAAAACCCTTCAATCTTAAAGCCTTATATCGAAAGAGATTTAGATATAGCTTCTTTCTACATAGGTTCTTTAAAAAGAAGTAATTCAGTATTAAGGGTTTACGATAAAAAATCTGAGATGATTCAAACTAATGGTCACCTAAAAGATTTTTACCAAAGGTTTGAATCGGCTATTCGGTTCGAGCAAAAACTTAAAGGTAATCTTGCCCATCAAGCTTCTCATAAAATTCGGACAATAAATTCTAATATCGAGCTGGAAAAGTTCATACTTTCCTCAGTAACTAATAAGTACCGTTTTGTGGATTATCAAACAAACAAATATCGTCATGAGACAAGCTTAGTGCTTGATTCATTAGAAGAAGTAAATTTTTCCTTTGAACCCATGGAATCAAGAGCAAATTCTTTAGAAGCTACTCGTGATTACCTCATTAATAATTCAGGATTACTAACTTACTTTCACAAAATCAACGCTATTTACGGTAGTGAAACAGTGAAAGAGGGTGTAGAAGATTTATATGCGCAATTTAGAGATTCTACACCTAATGAGAGTGTAGGAAAGTGGCTGAGTAAATACCAGAATATCTACGAGGAACAAACTTTCAAGCCTTGGGAAACAGTTAATGGTCAATATAAAGGAGAAAAATCATGAAAAATAACATTGCCAATCTCTCGCCTTCTATATGGAAAAGTGCTTTAGAGAAAAATTCGAAAGGCGAAGTCACAAGTAGCTATTCGAATTTGCACTTGATATTGACAAACGATGACAACCTAAGGGACCGTATTGCTTTCAATGAGTTCAATAATCAATACTACCGAAAAGATTTTTTTATGAATATTGAATCTGAATCCACCTTGAAAATCGATTTATTAACTCAAACTGACAAAGAGATGGTTGAAATCTATATTAGCAACAAGTACTTAATTAAACCCTCTTTGAAAACCTTGGATAAAGCTATAAAACAGGTTGCTTTAAACAATAGATTTCATCCAGTCAAAAATTTCATTGAATCGACTGCATTTGACCCTAATTTTTCAAGAAAAATTGACACTGAACTAATTGAGCTTTTTAAATTGGAATATAGCGATTATAACAGATGGGTATCAAGGCTTTTCTTCGTTTCCTTGGTCTCTATGATTTATTATCCATCATCAAAATTTGACTTTATGTTTGTATTTGAAGGCTCACATTCTATTGGAAAGACTACTTTTCTTAGTGAATTAAGTGGTGAGTGGTATGGAAACTCATTGCCTTCTTTTGGTATGAGCCCTGATGGTGAAGATACGATGTCTTTTAATTGGCTTGTTAATGACGATGAAATGACTGCTTTTTTAGCTGCAAAAGAATCTGCCATTAAGCGATTCATAACTGAAACTACTGTATTCTATCGATCCTATTATTCAGGCGATAAAAAAAGAGTTTTGAGGCACTCCATTCTAACTGGAACATCAAACGACATATCTTACCTTGATAATCAGTCACAAGCCGTTAAAAGGAGATTACTTCCTATTATTTCTCAAACCCAGCCTAATCAGGGAAAGACAGAGTTGTTTGATGGACGTTGGCGCAGAGAGATTTTGCCTAAATTACTAGCTGAGGCTAAATATATCATGGAGAACGACTACAGTGTTGATAATCAAGCTGAGATACCTACCGTTATCGATTTAATGACCGTTGGTTTCAACCAAAATATTTCAGATACTTTAAACAGTATTCGAAATCGTGAGAATTTATTCGATCCTGACAAAGAGCAAATATTAAACTATCTTGAAAGTCCTATTAGTAACAGTACTGGGCTTGAAGGAAAAGAATTGCAAAATCAAATCAATGATTTCGCATTTCACCTGCAACGCAATCCTTCTAATGGTAATGGTACCAAAAGAGATAGAGTCTCCACTAAAGAACTAGTTAAAATCGCTATGTTCAAACAACCATCTAGCCTTGAAATTTCGAAAAAGGTTAGAACGATAATGAATAGTTTAGATGAATGGGAGTATCGATCTAGCATCAAGTTCCCATATGGTGTCACTTCAGGATGGATAAGGAAGTAATAGTGATAGGAATGGTAGGAATTATTACAATATTTTCCTACCTGCCTATACCTTGCTATTATGCCTTTTTAATTATTAAAGTAGGAAAATAGCATGATAGGAACAGGTGAAATATATATTTAGTCAAAGGAGTAGGTTTAAATGCTTAATATACCGACAAGAAGAGAAAGAAATGGTTGGCTAGCATTTGGTTCGATTACAATATTGCTGCTGACGTTATCATCTCTAGAAGTAACACATGAAACACTAAATATTGCGCTAGCTTCAACAAGTTTAATCAACTGGCAAATAGTTATGAGTAAATGGAGATTATATTTAGTTTCCCCTGTTGTAGCTATACTATTTGTTTTGCTTATCTGTTGGTCTATAAGAAATAGACTAGATAAGGGTCCAAAACAAGCGATAAGGCGCTGGAGGTTAACAAAGCAGTTACGTAAAGCAATACTCCTCGCTAGATATGAGACCTCTATCACCCATAAAAATGTAAAATATGCGATTCTGCCTGAAATAAAGATATATTTTGACGATAAAAAAATGGACTCTGGTCAAATTTGGATTCGATCATCTACTCGAGATAATATAAGACTAGCAAAAGCTGAAATAAGTCCAGATATAAAAGGTTATAAGCTGGAGCAAAGCTATATATCAGAGGATGGAGATTGGCATATCTACTATATATATTCAGTCCATTTGCAGATTCAGCCAAAGTTTGATTCGTTAATTGAATATGTAAGTTGGGCATTAGATGGCGTTAATGATTATCAATTGAAGTTTGATAACCGACTAATAACGGATTTATCAAATATTGAAATAATTGGGGCTACAAGAAGTGGCAAGACATACGCATTACTAGGATTACTAATTCAAATGGTCAATAAAGAATTAGACTATGAGCTCTATTTTGCAGATCCCAAAAATGGCGATTGGAAGAATTATGGTAATTATATTGCTCAAGATAAAGTTGCTACTGAAGATAATGATATTTGTGATCTTATTGATAGGGTTCATTCAAAAATGCTTCAAAGACAACAAATTATGAATCGCGAATTGAAAAGTAAAGCCTCTGCCGACTATCGAGATTTTAAATTAGACCCAATAATTTTAGTTTTTGATGAGTATCCTTCATGGCATGATTCAATGAGTGATGAACAAGATAAAAGTTCAAAAGAAAAGTTTAAGACCGCTCAAAAACAACTTAAAAGAATTTCTCAAATGGGTTCTGGTTCCGGAGTATTCATGATTCTTGTATTCCAAAAAATAGATGCACAAACATTAAGTAAATCAATTCAGTCTAATATGTTACTTAAAATAGTGTTGGGTAATGCTGATAATCAAACTTACATTACTGCGATAGATCGAAAAGAAGATGTTCCTCAATTTATATTTGGACAGGGACAAGGCATCTACAAAAATGAAAGAATGGTGAAGCCTAGACTACTGGGATTCCCCTATTTGAGGTTTATTGACGATTTCAATGACCACGATGATAAAACACCAAAAGACATGTTTAAGAAAATAAGTAATTAAGGAAGAAAATAGCTATGGGAAATCGGGTTAATCAATTGAACAAAAAGTTGCAGGAAAAGAGAGAAGAGCTATTCAAATTGCAGATGGAAGAAACTTCTTCGGCAATAGACAGGCAGAAACTCAGTAATGAAATTAAGGATTTAACAGTTGATATTGTCATATCTCAATTGGATCTGACTAATGTTGAAGCTGATATCGTTAAAAATAACAATTTCTCTAATTAGAGAAATACGTTGATAGGAAAAAATTGAATGACTATGTTTTCAATGAATACAGTACCTAGGAAGGAGTAGTTTTATGATTAAAAGTGAGAGTAAGATAACGATTCAAATGGATAAAGAGATCATTGATCAAATTGTGAAAGACGAAGTCAAAAATCGATTAGAGCAACAATTTGAGCTAAATAAATTTTTCTACACCATGAAGGACTTAAGATTCATGACTGGTCTAAGCGAAGCAAGTATTTATAAATATATGTTTCCAGATCCTCGATTACCAAAAAGAAAAATTGGTAATAAATGGCTTTTCAAGGTGAATGAAATGAATGATTTTTTAAACATTTGGATTGACCAGTTTCCAAATGATTAGTTGAGTATTTAGAGAACAACTTATACAATAGGTACATGTAGTTGTTCTCTTTTACTCGAAAGGAGAACAGAAAAATGGCTATACGACAAAAAACATTAACAGATGGAAGTAAAAGGTATTTTGCAGCAGTATATGTGCGTGATTCCCAAAAGTACATCTATGGATCTACTAGGACACGCAAACGTGATGCACTATCGGACGAAACAAAATTAAAACATGAATTGTATTCAGGCTCATACATTGAAGAAACAACTGTTACTTTTGATGAAGCAGTTAACACCTATTTTAACTTGCTAGCTGTAGATAGGTTAAGTGAAGGTACATTAAAGAACTACCAATCATTGTACGTCAATCACTTAGAAAAAACTTTTGGCCATCGTACCTTAGTTTCAATAAGGCCTTACGAAATTCAACAACTGTGGAAGGAGAAAAGTCTAACTCTAGCAAATTCGACTATTATTAAAGCCCATACTTTGATGAACAATGTCTATAAGCAATATGTTAAATGGGATGAAATAAAGAATAATCCTTTAGATAAGGTCGATAAACCTCGTACACGTTACAGAACCGCACAGATTTGGACTAAAGAAGAAGCACATACCTTTTTAGAAACTGCAAAGGAATACCAATCGTACATGGTTTTTTGGTTGGCATTGAATACAGGTATGCGATCAGGTGAAATTTTAGGTTTAACTTGGGATTCCATAGACTTTGAGAATAACTTAATCATAGTTAAACAGCAATATAGCCGGAGTAAAAAGAAAATTGTTTACCACACTAAAACCTCTACCTCAATGCGTGAAATTGACTTATCCCATAGCCAAATGGATGTCTTAATAAATCATAAAAATAGTCAGAATCCTAAATCGAATATTGTTTGTTCAAATGAAATTGGTGGGTTCATTCAAGAGAGGAATGTCAGAAGAGCAAAAAAAGTAATTTGTGATCGCACTAACGTAAAGCTTATTACATTTCATGAGTTGCGCCATACCCATGCCTCAATGTTAGTTAATATGGATGAACCCTTAAAGTACGTGCAGGAGCGTTTAGGACACTCTGATGCGAAAACAACCATGAACTTTTACGTTCATACACAAAAATCTCACCACCGTGAGACAGCAGAGCGATTCAGTAACTATTTTTTAAGTGAGTAATAACTTCTGAGCGTTTGATTTATCATGTTAACGAAAAGCTATTCACTAAGCCATGGACGATTCATGGACGAATTGTAAAAATAAAAGACAACGTCCTATAAACGTTGTCTTATCAAAGCCACTTGCCGGGTTTGAACCGGCGACCTCATCCTTACCATGGATGCGCTCTACCTGCTGAGCTAAAGCGGCTTGCTATTATTTCATTGCAATGAAAAACTCCGCAAGCAGGGCTCGAACCTGCGACAACGCGATTAACAGTCGCGCGC
>OMJG01000758.1_pt1 | contig 22243 bp, 21 predicted proteins | sample 1646431 | NCBI WGS metagenome assembly OMJG01 (sample SAMN03771674, study PRJEB25209) | food metagenome | isolation source: Cotija cheese | place: Mexico:Jalisco,Michoacan | collected 2011-12-12
AAATTTAAATTGTGATTGTAATACTTCGTTTTCAATTTCCGTTGGGTCATTAAAATCATACCAAATCAGCGTAGCTTCTTTTGGTATTTCATTATAGTGAGCTACCTGAACGAAAGGTTGTTCAGAAGTTTGATATTTAATCGTTATACTCATTATTCCCCTCCCGAAATCGTTTCCTTTATTTTACCATGAAATAGTATGTGTGTATGTTTTAGATTTATTTCGTTAAGCATACTTTAAAACATGTTAAACTTTAATTATATATTTTCAAACTTTGAGGAGTTGTATTCATGAAAAATCCTTTCACAGTGATTCAGCAAGTGAACGAAGATATGATTGATCACAATGGTCACATGCATGATGCTCATTATAATATGGTCTTTAGCGATGCCATTAACCAATTCAATTATCAACACGGATTATCCTTGGAAGAGCGTGAAGCCTTAAACTATACACTATTTACAGTTGAAGAACACACGGCCTACCTTTCTGAATTAAAGAAAAACGAACGCTATCACATTACCATCTATTTATATGATTATAATGAAAAAAGCGTCCATTTCTTTTCCATAATGACAAATGAACATGGTTCAAAAGTTGCTACGAATGAAGCACTCATGTTAGGTATTAATCGTGCAACTAATAAAACTGCACCTTTCCCAGAACAATTTGCACAAGCAATTATCAATTATTATGATAATCAACAATTAATTGAATGGCCAAAACAGTTAGGCCATCGTATTCGGATTTCAAGAAAAGGAGTTTAGATATTACTATGACAAATCATATACATTCAGCAGTAGCATCACAATTGTATGATTTATTCGATGATACTAAATATGAATTAAGCGAATTAAATCAAAGTAAGCAACTTGTATTAAACGGACCAGACAATAAATTAATTAAACGTGGTTTAGATATCAGTTATTTACAAGGTCAGAAGAAAGCGATTGATGCCATAGATTCAATATTAAAAAATGATTCTGACGATGCAGCTTTCAAGCTTAATTTTACGGAATTTAGCACTCAAGTCATCAAATCATTCGAATCATCTGCAGCTAAGTTTAAAAGCCTTGCGCTACCCCCCGAAGACTATGATGTAGTACTTGCACATCATTATTCATTAATGGGTCAAAAATTAATTATCGACACAGTTCACACAACGATATTAAACCAAACATTTTAATGACATGTGCAACAAACCTAATGTAGCGTAAAGCTATAAAACTATAATCACAACCTAATCACAGGTCGTTGTATGACAACCATATATGCATTTAGATTCGCTATTTCTAGCCATATAGCATTTTATTAATGATTATAAAAAAACAAGCTTTGACATCCATGTTTCAGCTTGTTTTAAAATATTTAGTTATCTGTTCATTCATCTTTTAACGTTTCTACGATTTGCTTAACCACTTTATGAGACTCTCTTATAGGTAATAAGGGGAAAGCATGAATCATTCTTTTATATTCATAAAAATGTATTTCTTGTGATTTATCTGCTAAAATATGTGCAAATCTTTGCATGTCTGGGAGGTAAATTTCGTATGCACCGCCAAACATATATATCGGTGGCAAATCTGTCAGTTCTCCATAAATTGGTGACACACGTGCATCGTCTAATGGCAGATTATGAGACCATACGTTTAAAATGCGTTGTACGCCATCTTTATCAACGATGACATCTTTTTTATCTAGTGATTCCGTGATACCTTCATTATCCAATTGGGCATCTAGTAACGGTGAAAACAAATATAATTTACTTGGTAAAGGGCGTTGTTTTTCCTTCAGTTGTTGCACAAAACTTAGTGCTAAAGCAGCACCAGTGCCATCTCCCATAATGACAATAGCATCACTATCCACTTCAGTTAGCAATTTATTGTACATCTCAAATATAGCATTATAAGTATCATCTATATGAAACTCAGGTGTCTTTGGATAGATTGGCATGACAACTTCACTTAATGTACTTAATGAAAGCTTATCCATAAATCTCCAATGAAAAGCAGATGGCTGCAATGTATTATAACCACCGTGTATATAGAGTAATTTTCTTTCGTGGCTATGTCTAAAACGAAATCTAAAGACTTGAATATCCCCTAGCATTTGTTTATCTAAATCAGATTTAACATTCAATGTTTCAGGTTGTTTATGTTTTTTTTCATTAATTTTCTCGCGATCATTTAAAAATTGCTCAAAAGCTTCATCTGAACTAAAAATAATAGATCTATGAGGTAAGAGGTACTTATTCACAAATTTAGTTGTCAGTCTTGATTTCATTTATAATCCATCCAATCTAAGTTTATTCTCCAAGTATTTAGAATGTTTCATTTTACTTACTAATCAAAATTCATAGTATGGTAAAATTAATACAATGACATAAAAATACAGTTATAATATAATTTGAGTTCCCTAATAATCGAATCTATCAATAACTAGTTATCACAGTTATTGCATATTATAACAAAATAGAAACAAAAGTCATAAAATATTTAGATGTAGCATTCTACAGTAATGAAAGGAGTATCCTATGGCAGAACAGAACCATCAATTTAAAGATTTTGAACATACCCTAACAAGTGAACCCATGCAACGTGGGATGCGTTTTGAAAAAAAGAAAAAGTCTTGGGTAAGTATGCTTATCCAGATTATTGTCCTTATTTTAATGGCCATAACGGGTTATAGCATGTTTAAGGAACCTATTTTTAATTTAGTCTTCGCGCAAGAGACAATCAATTTTCATAAACTCACTAATTTCCAAACTACTATAAATGATATTTCTAACTTAAATATTAATGTCGCCTCAATCGATAATTTACAAACGAGTATCGATCGATTAATCCTAGTATTTTACGTGTTCTTTATCGCCTGTATTTTAAGTTTAGTCTTAACTTTCTTTACTTTACTATTTAACAGAACCGTATTAAAAGTAGTAAATATGTTTGTCATCGCGATTATGTTAGTCATTACATTTGGTTTTTCTTATCTAATTAAAAATATTGCTTCTAGAATTTCAGACTCAATGAATCAATATTATATTTCAGTTAAACCTACCCAAATCTTAACTGAAGCTGATGCAATTCATAATGCTTTTACATTGTTAGGATGTAGTATCGCGCTCGTATTAATTAGCATGTTTTTCAGAAATCGTATAGTGCGTAAATAAGCTTATCGTCATCTATTTAAAAACATACTGTAAAAGAAAAAGCCGCTTCCAACATTTAAGTTGGAGGCGGCTTTTATGTTAATCAAAAAATATGATTTAATTTTCTTTAGACATATAGTGATCTTTACCTTTTAAGAATAAACTTAAAATAAATGCAAGTGCACTTAGCGCTGTTGCAATTAAGAATGCACTATTGACACCATTGATAGAAGCTAGTTTTTGAACAAATTCTAGCACTTGTGAAGTTGCCATTTGTTCGCCGCCTAACGCTTGCGCCATTTCTTGTAAACGATCTTTAATAAATGGGTTCGTTTTATCTAAATCTTGTGCGTAACCTGCAGCATATTGCGTTGTTTGTGTAGACATCACTGTCACTAATAACGCCGTACCAATTGAACCTGCAAGTTGTCTTAATGTATTTGATAAGGCATTACCATGTGCAATTAATCTCTGTGGTAATGCATTCATACCAGCTGTCATAATTGGCATCATAATAAAACTCATACCAAAAGAACGAATAATATAAATAAGCATTAAATGACCATAAGTCGTATTCATATTTAATTTCGTTAATTCCCAAGTAGCATAAGTCATGATTGCAGTACCTACTAATGCCAATGGTTTGATACCAATTGTGTCTAATAATTTACCAGCAATTGGACCCATAACACCCATAATCAAGGCACCAGGTAGTAATAACAGACCTGATTGAATTGGGGTAAAGCCTCTTAAGTTTTGCAAGTAAAGTGGTAAAAGAATCATACCACCAAATAAACTCATTGTAACGATCATATTGATGACTGTTGTTAACGTAAATCCTGAGTATTTTAATACTTCCATACTTAACATAGGCACACGCATTGTAAGTTCTCTGATGACAAATGCAATAATAAAGATAACACCTAATATTAAGGAAATGACTACGATAGGTGAACTCCAACTATTGTTACCTGCTTCACTGAATCCGTAAAGTAACGCGCCGAAACCAATCGTACTAAAGATAATTCCTGGTACATCGGCTTTTGGATTTGTTGTTACTTGATATACTCTAAACCAAATATAAGCAATGGCTAAAGATACCAAACCAATGATGAACATACCATAGAACATAACATTCCAATGATAATTTTCAACAATATAACCAGATAATGTTGGACCAATCGCTGGTGCTAAAATCATAGCGATACCAAGCGTACCCATCGCTGCCCCACGTCTTTCAGGTGGGAAAATTGTCATAAATACATTTGTACCTAACGGCATTAATATACCGGCACCAATAGCTTGTAATACACGGCCTACCATCATGATTGTAAATGATTCAGACAGTCCACAGACTAAAGAACCAATCGTAAATAATGTCATCGCAACTAAGAATAGCTTACGATACGAATATTTATTAAATAAGTAGGCGCTGACTGGAATTAAGATACCATTTACTAGCATAAATCCTGTCATTAGCCATTGACCCGTATTAGCTGAAATATTGAAATCTGTGTTTATCATCGGTAACGCTACATTAAGTAAAGTTTGGTTTAATATAGCTATAAACATACCAAAGATCATCGCAATTAATACTTTGCCTTGGGTCGTACCTTTACCAAACATAAATGTACTATGCTTTTCTTTTAATTTTTCATTTACTTTAGCTTCTTCTGAATTAGGATTGATCGCTTCATGATCTGAATCATCTTGTTGTTCTACTTCTGTATCATTGGTATCAGTAGAAAATGTGTTTAATTCATCATTCTCATCTTTATTTTCACGATCATCTTCGTTCGTTGCTTTTGACTCCTTGGATGATTCCTGAGAATCTTCCGTATCGTTCACTTTAAATTTAGATTGATAAATTTCATTAGAAACATGACTTTCATGCTTTGTTTGTTCCACTTGTTGATTTACTTTATTATGTTTTCTTTTAGTTAGAAAAACATTAAGTAACCCAACTAAAATGAGCGCTATGACTACGTAAATTATAATGAAGGTCATTGTCATTTAAAGACCCCCCTTAATTTTTATGAATTTTAACTTCAGCGTTCATTCCTGGAACAACATTTTTAGATGGTTTTGAATCGAGTGAAATTTTCACAGGTACAACTTGAGATACTTTTGTATAATTACCATCAGTGTTTGATGAAGGCATCATTGAGAAACTTGAAGCTGTAGCTTTACCAACTTCTTCTACTTTACCTTTAAGTTCAGCGTCTTCGCCGTCAAGTTTTACATTTACATCTTTGCCTTCTTCAACATCTGCAATATCTTTTTCATCAACATTTGCAGTAATGTAAGAATCATCTAAATTATAAGCATAAGCAATTGGAGTCCCTGCTTGCGCCATTGAACCTTCCATACCATCTGTTTTTACGATTGTACCATCTTGTGGCATTTTAACGTCCATGTTTTGTGATTGGCCATCTTCACCTTTAGCTGCAATTTCTGCAACTTTATCACCTTTATTTAATTTTTCATTGTTTTTTACATCGAATGATTTGATTTCACCTGATGCTGGTGCAGATATTTTAATTTGTTCTCCATCTACTTTCGCATTATCAGTACTTACAAATCCTGTAGCTTGATTATAAAAATGGAAACCGACTACTCCTATAATCACAAGAACTACAATGGTAACGATGTTGATTAATACCATTTTTTTCATTACTCTTTCCTCCTATTTGCTTTTAAAATTCACTTTATATATTATAGATACATAACATTTAAAAAAACACCGACACTTCTATAAAATGTGTCGGGTAAGTTATTGTATGCAATTTTTGAAGGAGATAAAATGAAACAGAAAGCTAAAGAAAAAATTATTCGAAATATGATTACTTTGCTAGAAGAACATCCTTTTGAAGACATTACTATTAAAATGATCTGTGCTTATAGTGGCATTAATCGAACGACCTTCTACGATTACTTTGTAGATAAGTATGATCTTTTATCTACGATTCAAACATATCATCTTCAAAAATATAAAAAATTATTAAATGCACTATACTTCAGTTTCGATAAAAATGAAATTAATCATTTTAAACTCTATCAATTTTTCAAAGTCATATTAACTTATATTAAACGTCACTATGGATTTTTCCATGCCATATTTGTCTCACACCCTAATCGAGATTTATTTACGGATTATGTAAAAATCACTAAAGAGACGTATACGAATATGCTTGTCGATTACACGACAGTATTGAAGAAAAAACAATTTGTCACGTATGCTATTGGCGGACAAATTGGTATTATATACTTTTGGATACGTGAAGAGTGTATCGAAACACCTGATGAACTGGCACAAATTTTACTAGCAAACGCTATAAAACTTAGACGCTAATATCATATGAGTCATTGCGCATAAGCATAACATTTTAAAATAATTAAAGCGGTCGAGACATGATACGTGTCTCGACCGCTTTAATTATTCAATACTATTTTTAGATGGTACATACTTAAACACAAAATAATTGATACATTGCAAAATAATGAGCAAAATACCAGCTATCATAATAATCGTAATATATGGTATATAACTGTCTTCACCCATCATGCCGACTAAAGGCGAAACAAGTCCACCTAATAAGGATTGAACTAATCCTAATAAACTAGATGCACTGCCGTTACCACCAGTGCGTTCATCCATTGCAATTGAAAAGCCTAATGTCGCCACACCAGTAACTGGTGCTACGAGAATAACAAAACCAATAAATAACAACCACATTGATAAATGCATGACTAGCGTCATCGATACGACTGCTACACCAATAATTTGTATTATGGTTAAAATTCTTAACAAAGTTAGTCGATCTATATAATCAACCATTTTACCAGTCAATTGGCTAGAAATAATCAAACTGATACCTATGACTGCAAACATAATACTAAATTGTTGCGCCGACATTTGATAAATACTTTGCGTAATAAATGGCGAAGCAGATATGTAACTAAACAACATAATAAATGTTACACCTTGAATCAACATCGGTAATACAAATCTAGGTGTAATTAATAATTGCTTGAAATTTTTAAATATACTACCAAGATGTGGACTGTCTCGTTCTTCTAATTCCAAAGATTCTGGTACTTTAAATAGTGAGCCAATGACCATTGAAACACCGAACAACGTTAAAATAACAAAGACCATACGCCAAGTAGCGAACGATAATATAACGCCACCTAGAGCAGGTGCTATGACCGGCGCCACACCATTCACTAGCATAAGTAAAGCTAAGAATTTTGTTAATTGCTTTCCACTATATAAATCACTAGATATCGCGCGTGATATGACTGCACCTGCACCGCCACAGAAACCTTGAACAAATCTTAGAGCAATCATGAGCCAAATATTATCGACGAAAATAATACCTATACTTGCCAATGTAAATAATGACATGGCTACAACAAGTGGCGTTTTTCTACCTATCGCATCAGAGATTGGACCAACAAATAAATTACCTAAAGCGAGACCAATCATAAATAGAGATAATGTTAATTGTGAATTTGAAGTTGTTGTACTAAAATCTGATTGTATTTGAGGTAAGCCAGGCAAGAACATATCAATAGATAAAGCGCCGATTGCTGTTAAAGCCCCTAAAATAATGACAAACAGTAATGATTGTTTGTGCTGCGTTTGTTTATTAGTCATTTAAGTTCTCCTAAAAATAATTCTATTCTTATCATTTTATACATATTAACACCATTATAGCTTTAACCTTACCACTTTTAAATACTTGCTTGTATATTCATTTCTCTATACAAAAAGAACGAGGTTAAAAGCACCTCGTTCTTCCTCATTCCAATTATTTAATATTATATGGTCTTACAATAATATAGACCAATTAAATACCTTTATTAATTACTCTGAATATTTAACTACTTTTAAATTATCTGCATCTCCATCACCTTGTAATTGATAGTCAACTTCTCCATATTGACCATTCTCTTTCAAAGCTTGTCCAGTTACATAAAATGTATTACCTTGTTTAATGATTTCTGTTATTTGTGGTTGTTGTATAAAGAATAAACGGTTTGAATTCACATCACTTTTAGTCGACTTATAGTTATCTGTGTTTTTCTTCAAATAAGATGATACTAAAGAAAAATCACTTTGACTATGTGCACTATTCATCGCTGTAGTGAAATTACCGAAAAAATTAGTCACCTTATTTCTAAAGCTATTCTCTTCTTTTTCTTTTTTATCTACATGGGATTGTATTTCATCATCATCAAAATTTAATGTTACTTTTGTTTTATCTTTTAGATTATCTGTTTTCACTGTCGTTTCAGCTGACTTAAATGTTTTCTTCTTAGCTTCGCCTTCAGCAGAAACAGTAATATCATTTGTTTTTGGATATGGACCAATCTCTTTTGCTTTAGCATAATCGTAAGTTTTATCGTTGATTTTTACTTTTACAGTGTCTTTATCTATTTCTGATGCGCCACTTAATTCAACTTGAATATATGCCTCGTTAAAATCTTCGCTGACATCTATCGTTTCATTATTACTATTATTAAAATTAAACTTTAACTGACCATCAAATTGGCCATTAGCCGTTTCTTTTTTAGTTTCTAGTAAGTAATCACCTGGAATAAATTTACCTATTGCTGTCGTTTTATTTTTTTCAGCAGTGACTGTTTTTTGTTTATCATCAGATTTAAATTTATATGTCGCATCATATTTAGGTTTGACGATAGCTTCTTTAGTAGGAGCCGTAAAACTCATGTTATCAAAAATTAAATAACGTCTTCCATTTTTACTAACTCTCAATACATTTTCTCCATTTTTAGCAGTGACAAAATCCGCTTCTTTGGTCTCGCTCTCATTTAACTTCTTGATTTTTTGATTCACATCTTTTACAAAGTTGTCCATCCCAACCTCATTTTTTATATATTTAATATAAGCGGTTGCTTCTGTCTCATCCACACTATTGTTTTGTGTACTTAGGATTGTAGAAAGCTTTTGTGTATCATTATTATCGACTGCATTTATAAGCAACTCTGATTGTGCTTCAGGCGAATTGAAGTTTTTTAATAAGAAGAAAATAATAATAAGTAAGATAATGATAAAGAATGCAATTCCCCAGGGGATAATTTTACGTGCTTTTATATTTGCGCTTTTTTTATTATCTTTTAATGAACGCGTGAGTTGTTCTGAGTGATTGTCAGTGACTTCATAACCACAATGGCCACACTTACTTTGTTTATCTCTCATATTCCCCCCACATTTAGGACATTTTCGCATTTTATCACCTCTTTATCTCTAAATTCATACATCATCACATTATTTTAACACACATTAAAATGAAACCATATGTAAGCTTGCTGTTGCTACTTTAATTAATCCAATATGCAAACATAAATTGCCTATTTTATTCTACTTACCTTATTATATGTAACGCATGCTAAAAATGATATACATCGTTAGTCCAATAACACGATTAAACTAGCATTGACGCAATAACGTCAATGATCAATATTTAAGATTGCTTTTTACTCATCGTATGTTACGTCAACTAAATTTATGTGTGGTTTTTTAAATTAAAATTCTTTAGTCGACGATCAATAATCTCGAGCACATATCTCGCCTGTTCGATTTCTTCATCTGATAAATCATGCAACATGTCACTTACGATATCGTTGATGATAGATTTACTTTCTCGATTGAATTGCTTACCTTTTTCCGTTAACTTAATATATTTTAAACGCTGATCTGTATGCGCTTCGGCTTTATCCCATTCTACAACTTCAGCTTGTATCAATTTTTTTATTCTTCGACTAACTGCTGCTTTATTAACCCCTTGTTTCTCTGTAATTGCTGTCAAAGTCATTGCTTTTTCATTTTCTAACATCAAAATCACGTTAGCTTGTTCTTTTGAAATTTTATATTCTTCTCTCAATGCTTTCAGTAACTTCGCCATCAATGTATTCACATCATCAATGAATTCTCCCATAAACTCAATATGATTACCTAAATTTTTTACCATACCTGCCACCTCAATGTTCCATTAAAAATCATTTAATTTTGTTTTTTTTATATTATGTTAATGATATCAATATTTTATTATGTATAAAAGTTAAAACTCGCAACTTATACTTATATTAATTCATATTTTTACTTGGTTACCTTAGTATTAATAATTAAATTTGCTTATTTCGAAAGATTACACTACATTTAATATACTATAAAAATCGGAAGTGAGGCATGGGTATGTTAACTTTGGCTTTATGTATTATGATATTATTTACATATTTGTGTATGTTTTTTAACTTCAAATATTCGGCACATCTCTCAATCTATATTTCCCAGGTAATATTAGGTTATGTTGTCATTATTATACATATTGGTGAGCATACGCTACCTATAGATATTCTTGTTGTCATGTCCTTAGGCGCTCTATTATTACACATCAAACATAAGCATTTAATGCAAAATCGCATGAGTGCCCTTTTCTTAAAACGTCTCTATTATGTGGCTTTTAAGCTCGTTGTTTTCACGCTTGCATGCTTTTACATTAGTTTGATTCCTATTGGTATTAACGTTATCTTTCTATGGATTTCAGCTATATCTTTTAGCGCGCTTTTCACTTTTATTTGCTACATGATGTGTTCGTCGAACTTTTTAAATCTGAATAATAAACCTGACTTCGATGTCATACTTGTCCTAGGTGCTGGTATATTTACAGAAAATGTAACGCCTATGTTAGCTAGCCGTTTGGATCGTGCTTTAACTTTATATATGCAACAACCAAATGCTAAGTTTATTGTGAGCGGCGGACAAGGGCCCGATGAACCCATCTCCGAAGCGCTAGCCATGAAGCGCTATTTAATACATCATGGGGTTGAATCAAATCATATTATGTTAGAAGATCAATCCACAAGTACGTCAGAGAATATCCAATTCTCTAAATCACTCATTGAGAGCCACTTCGAATGTGTCCCTAAAATTGTCTGTGTCACAAGTCAATTTCATATTATGCGTGCTTTACGCTTTGGACAAAAATTCAATTTAAAATTAACTGGAGTTGGAAGTCATACACCTTATCATTTTTTTGAAATTGCATTAATTCGTGATTTCTTAGCATTAATGTATCAATATAAATTATTATTAACGGTTTATTTTGCAGCTTTATTTTTCATATGCATAATCGCATATTGGTTTATTCCAAGTATCCCTTTATAACATATTTTAAATATGTCCACTGTATCGCTACGCGTCATTGAGTGAATAAAAAAATCTGAGACATCACTAAATGTCTCAGATTTTTATTTATACTATTTGCGGATGTAATAAATTAAATACTTTAAGTATACATTCCGTTTTATCTTAACGCCCTATTGCATTGTATCTAAAATAACACATCTATCATTTAGGCATTGGTAATAACGCCATCATCTAATTCAATGACTTTGTCAGCATATTCAAATAAACGTTTATCATGAGTAATCATGATGCCAATCATTTTTTTACTTTTAATTTGATTTTTGATCATTTCAATAACTTCCGTCGCACGTTCCGCATCTAAACTTGCAGTCGGTTCATCAGCTAAGATAATTTTAGGATGATTCATTAGTGCTCTCACAATTGCCACACGTTGTTTCTCCCCACCAGACAGCATATGAGGAAAGGCAGTCAAGCGATGGTTTAGTCCTATTTGTTTTAGTAAAGTTTCTGCCCTTTGATTAGCTTCTTGCATAGTCATTCCTGCCTCTTTACCAATCGTTGTCAATTGTGCTTTTACTTTTAAATATGGTACTAAGTGAGACGATTGAAAGATAAAGCCAATCTCATTTAACCTTAATTCTGAAGCCTTTCTATCTCTAGTAAATAAAGGTTGATTATTATACAAAATATCTCCACTACTTTGTGAAAGTAAACCACCTAAAATAGTTAATAATGTCGTTTTACCAGATCCAGATGCACCATTAAGAATAACAAATTCGCCTTCATTCACATTGAAATTGATACCTTTTAATACAGGGGTTTCTGATTGGCCATTACCAAATGATTTTTTAATATCTTTAACTTGTAAACTCATTATTCTCCACCTCCAATTGCTTCGATAGGATCTACTTTAAATAATTTGATAAATGATAATATTGCTCCAATTATAGCAACAATAATAAATACACCTACAACTAACAGTAGATTTGATGTTGTAACATGGAATGGCATAGATACTGGCATTAAGAATGACAATCCCGTAATAATAGCAACTGATATAATCACGCCTATCATCGTCGTAATTAATATTTGAATAATTAATGCGCTTAATAAGTGTTTTGTTTTCATACCAATCGCTTTTAATATTCCAATTTCTGGTATTTTTTGAATTGTCATAACATAGAAGAATGCACTAAGTACAATCGCTGAAATAACAAACAAACTTACAATCATCATATTTAATGGCGCTTGTTCTGCTTGATAACTTGGAATTTCACTTGTTATGTCATTTTCTGTAAATACTTTCACGCCAGAAATATCATTCACTTTCTCTTGCTCTGATTTTGATAAATCTTTAACTGGATAAATAGTGCTAGCTTGTTTATTCAATGTGTTAAATCCATTATCACTCATCATCACAACTGAACTATGTGAATACATCGTATCATTGAGTACACCTGATACTTTTAATGCTTTACCATCTTTAAGTTTAATTTTATCTCCTACGTTAATACCATCAGCAGTAAGTTTATTATTAATTGCCACTTCATTGTCTTTAGTAGGATAATGCCCTGCTTTTAATTCAGGTTTTTCGTTTTTAACCGTATTGATCATTAAGACGTCTTCTTCATTTTTATCAATCTTTAATGTTTGAGGTGCCATTTTTAATGGTTCTTGACCTGTAATATCTTCAATTTTATTTTGTTGTTCTGGTTTAATAATCGACTTCTCAATTTGTGGTTGCTTATTATCTTGTAAAACATACTTTTCGGATTTCATGTTGTCTAACATTGAGATATTTTCTCTTGCTAATCCTTGAGCTAATCCACTTATAAATAACACCATAATACCTAACAATAATATGATGAGCATGATTAAAATATAGCGAAACTTATAATATTTGATTTCTTGCCATGCTAATTTCATCATTTTCAACTCCTTCTTTAAAACTTATATTTGGAGTTTATGCTATCAATGTGAACTCAATATGAACGCATCTAAATTATTTCATTATTATAAATTGTATCGTCGAAGTGTTACATTTATAATAATCATAATACTTAATAAGGAGACCTTGCGTATGACAACCTGTCTAATTGTCGATGATGACCCAAAAATATTAGAATATGTTTCGAAATATATTGAACGAGAGCATTTCGAAACAATTGTCCAATCTAGTGCAGAAAATGCTTTATCTTATCTTGAAACACATCAAGTTGATATTGCAATTGTAGATGTGATGATGGGAAAAATGAGTGGATTTGAATTATGTAAAATACTTAAAGAAGATTTCGATATTCCGGTCATTATGTTAACTGCACGGGATGCTTTAAGCGATAAAGAACAAGCTTATTTAACAGGTACAGACGATTATGTTACAAAACCTTTTAATCCTCTAGAAATTATGGCTCGTGTAAAATCACTATTAAGACGAACTAACATGCAAGTTCAAACAGATATACCAGACTTATTAGAAGTGGGTCCACTTATTATAAAAAAAGATTCTCACGAAGTTGAGACTGAGCAAGGAATAAAAATTCAATTAACTGCTTTAGAATTTGGTATTCTTTACTTACTTGCAAGTCATCCGAACCGTGTCTTTAGCGCTGAAGAAATTTTCGAGAGAGTTTGGCAACAGGAAAGTTTAGTTTCTGCTAAAACTGTTATGGTTCATGTAAGTCATTTACGTGACAAAATTGAAGAAGCGACTAATGGAGAAAAAGTTATTCAAACAGTTTGGGGGGTAGGATACAAAATTGAAGGGTGATGAAAAAAAGACACGTATTAAACTTACCTCAAAAGAAACCAGTGAGTTAATTATTGAGGGGATTATTACTGTCATCTTGCTTATTCTTCTTAATTTAGCCTTATTTATCTTAATTGATCAAATTGTGAATACATCGTTACCCATCGATCAATTTCTGTGGCACATTCAATACAATATATTTTATGATCCTCGTCCGCCCATGTTTTGGCAGCGCCCTTTAATTTTTATGATGATAGTTGCAGATATTATTGTATTATATTGGCGATTAATTAGGCGTTATAAGCAGATGCAACAACAACATATTATTAGTGAACTACACTATATATCAAACGGGCATTACGATCACCGTATTCCATTTGAATTAAAAGGGGATTTAGGTAGACTTATTACTAGTATAAATGCTTTAGTAGATAGTACTGTGGAAGCCCTAGAGGAAGAGCGTCGTATCGAACAGTCAAAAGATGAATTAATTACTAACGTTAGCCATGATATTAGAACACCGCTCACATCAATTATCGGATACCTTGGTCTAATTGAAGAAGGAAAATACAATAATAAAGAAGATTTATTGAAATACACACATACAGCTTATTTAAAATCTAGACAAATGAAAGTGTTGGTTGATGATTTATTTGAATACACCAAAGTGAGACAATCAAATGTTCCACTAAATGCTATGACTTTTGATATGAACCAACTCATTGGCCAACTAACAGTTGATTACGAATTAGAAGCATCCAAAAAGGATCGTGTCATTGATTTTTTACCACAAGAAGATACCTTAATGATGAAGGGTGATACTGAAAAACTAGTACGTGTTTTTGATAATCTTCTGTCTAATGCACTCAAATACGGTGTGAATGGGACACAGATTATCATCACATCAGAAAAAATTGGTGACGAGGCGATTATCGTCGTTAAAAATGATGGTAAATCTATACCCCAAGAATCTTTAGATCATTTATTCGATCGTTTTTACCGAGTAGAAGAATCGAGATCTCAACAAACAGGGGGAACTGGACTTGGGTTGGCTATCGCTCAAAGTATTGTAGCACTGCATGGTGGCTATATTTATGCTACATCAAATAATAACTGGACATCATTTACCATACATTTACCATTAGAAACAACTAGTCATTCTTGATTTTTTTGTGCTCTTTAATAAAATCTGTTGTTTTCTATTGGTTAATTTGTTAAATTAATTTCAGTTAAATATTAGGAGATTGTTTATGACATTACTAAAAAAAAAACGTGCTCTATTTTTTCTACTGTTATCTTTTTTATTCATTCTTCCTGTATCAGTTGTTGCTGAACAAAACAGTTTTGATGTTCCTGCAAAAGCTGCAATCGCTGTTGATTTTGATACGGGAAAAATTTTATATGAAAAAAATAGTGAAGCCCCTCTTCCTATTGCTTCAATGTCCAAGTTATTATCAGCATACTTAGTATATGAAGCAATTGATACAAAAAAAATAAGCTGGAATGATAAAGTGCCTTTTGATGATGCTTTAATCAAACTAACTGAAGACCCAGATTTATCTAATATTCCAATCAAAAAAGAATTAACTTATACAGTTGATGATAATGTAAAAGCCATGCTCATTTCTTCTTCAAACGTTTCAACAACTGCACTTGCTAGACTGATTTCGGGTAGTGAGCAAGCTTTTGTTGATAGTATGAATCAACATATTAAGGATTGGGGTATCACTGATGGCGTATTTATTTCTGCCTCTGGTTTAGATACACAAGATCTTTTAACAGTAGATCGTTACCCAAACTCTAAACCCGAAGATAGTAATATTTTATCAGCAAAAGACATGGTAATCGTAGCTCGACATCTCATTTCTGATTATCCTGAAGTATTAGATATTACGAAACAATCTCACTACACATTATTTCAAGGAACTGATAATGAAGAAACTTTCTGGTCATCTAATTTAATGTTACCGGATTTGTATTACTATACTGAAGGTGTCGATGGATTAAAAACAGGGACAACCCCAAATGCTGGAGCTTGCTTTATTGGTTCAACCATACAAAATGGGCACCGTATTATTACGGTTGTAATGAATGTAGACGAAGAATATGATCGATTTGAAGTCACGAAAAACTTACTCAATTATGTTAATACGAATTGGGAATATAAAACTATTGTTAAAAAAGGCGATAGCGCCGTTGTGAACAACCTCGATGTACCAAATGGAAAGTCTGAATCAGTTGCACTAACCTTAGCTGAACCTATTTCATTATGGGTCAATAAAGAGACGACTGAATTAAAACAAGTTTTTGCTTCAACTAAAGATGCAGTCTCTGCTCCTCTTAAAAAAAATGAAGTAGTAGGCCAACAAATTGTATCAGATAGTGCAGATAAATTAGGTTATCTAAGCGACACAGACAAACATGATGCCACCGGTAAAGTGATCACAAAAACAGACGTACAAAAAGCAAATATTTTTGTAAGAGTATGGCGTTCTTTGAAAAACAGCATACACTAATGCTGTTTTTTATATTACTAATTATTAGAAACGGAAATTGGAGAATAATTTATGAAAAAATCACGTATCGCATATGACAAACTTAAAAGAAAACAGAAGTGGATTGGCTTATTATTCTTTATCATTGGTGTCCTCATAAGTATTAGTATATTAATTACTCTATTGGTTATCTATCCTGATGAGTTAACGGCTATCATAAAGAGTAATAAAACAACCACGCAAACAATTATATCTTCCGAAACAAAAGAATCAAGTCAAACGACAACACAGTCATCTGATAGAAATACAGAAGGAGATTTTATTCCTAGGACAAATTTTGCTCAAACAGCATCGACTCCTTTACTATATCAACCATTAAAACAAGCCTTAGAGCAAAATATCGCCTCAAGAGAACTCTCTGGGACGCTGTTAGCCATTAAAGATAATCAAGTAGTTATGTATAATTCATTTGGCTATGCCAAAGATGTATCATGGAAAGCTCAAGATAGTACCTACATGATTGCCTCTATTCAAAAATTTTATACTGCATTACTTATCTCAACTTTAATCTCTGAAAAAAAATTGACATTAGATACTACTTTAGATAAATTTTATCCAGAAATACCTGGAAGTAATCAAATTACGATAGATTCTCTTCTATCAATGACTTCCGGACTAAAATTAGATTCTAGTAAAATCCCTACTTCCATAAACGAACAAACTGAATGGGAGGAATATGTCTTAAAAAATACGACACATCAAAATTCAAATAAATGGGACTACTCTCCGGTTAATTTTAATTTGCTTGCTATGATTATTCAAAAAATAACTGGACAAACATATGAAGAATATTTTAAGAAGGCAGTAACAGAACCACTTAATTTAAAGCAAACAGGTTTTTATACCGATTTATCAGATAACACTCATCTTGTCCCTGTATATGAAGAAAATGGAACACTAAGAAAAAAAGATATTCCTAATTATGCTTATGTTAGAGAACTAGGTACTGGAAACATGTTTGTTTCACCGAAAGATTTTGCAACTGTCGTCCAAGCTACTATGGATGGTAAATTTGGAGATTTAAATGTAGTTAAATCTATGTGGTTAAAAGACTCACCTTACGGTACAACTTATTATAAATCCGGTCTTTACAGAAAAGTACTCGATGAAAACGGACCGACCATTTTCTGGGGACACGGTATTTTTAGGGGCTATGAACCCACTGTTATTTTTAATAATGATGCCAGTGACATGGTTATTTATTTCAGTAATCAATACTTAACCAATAAATCGAATACCATCGCAACAAAAGAATTTTATGATATCATTTCTCAAAATGTCACCTTCAATCAATAAAGGAGATTCATATCAATGGATTTAATACGTTTAATTAATTTAGCAAAAAAAGAACCAAAATCTCTTGAAGAAATGGGTTTAAAATTATCAGAAGAAACTGGAGAAGTAGCTGAAGCCATTTTAAAATATAAAAAATCCAGTGGAAGTCAATACAAATGTGGTACGTTAGATGATTTGAAGGAAGAGTGTGCGGATACTTTACTTGTGGCTCTTTCCCTATATTTTCAATTAGAAGATAGTTCTATAGGTGAGCTAAACAATATCATTAATATAAAAGCTGATAAATGGGAAAAGAATATGAAAATCAAAGATTAGTTGACATAGATACCAAAACTAGCTATAATTTTGCTAAATAAACAAATTGTGAAAGACTAGTATTTATATTGCTTGTTTTAAGAGAGTTAGCGGTTGGTGTGAGCTAATAACAACAGATAAAGAATCCACTTTCAAAGCATTTCTAGCGAACTCTATGCACTAAGCTAGAACGGGAAAAGCAATCCGTTAACATACTTACTTAGAGACAATATCTATTGTCTAAAATTTGGGTGGTACCGCGAATTCAATCTCTCGCCCCAGAAAATCAATTGATTTTCTGGAGTGAGAGATTTTTTTATTTTAAAAATTTAAGGAGGAAATATCATGTTAGATTTAAAATTTATACGTCAAAATACTGAATTAGTTAAGGAAAAACTCATGACTCGTGGAGTAGATGGAGAAAAAATTGATGAATTTATCCGTTTAGATCAAGAGCGTCGTGACAATTTAGTAAAAGTTGAAACACTTAAAAAACATCGTAACGATGTGTCTCAAGACATTGCAAAATTAAAAAGAGAAAAACAAAATGTTGATGATAAAATTCAAGAAATGAAACAAGTCGGAGAGGATATCAAAGTTTTAGATGAAAACATCAATGCAATTGATGAAAAGTTAGAATATATTGCTCATACACTTCCTAACCTTCCTGCTGAAGGTATTCCTGTTGGGGAAGATGAAGAAGAAAATATTGAATTAAGAAAATGGGGTACTCCTAGACAATTTGATTTTGAGCCAAAACCTCATTGGGAAGTAGCGGAAGAATTAGATATTCTTGATTTTGAACGTGGTGCTAAAGTATCTGGTAGCCGTTTCCTTTTCTATAAAGGTGCTGGGGCTAGATTAGAACGCGCGGTATATAACTTAATGCTAGATACTCATATCTATGAACATGGCTATACAGAAATGATGCCACCATATATCGTGAATGACAAATCTATGTTTGGTACAGGACAATTTCCTAAATTTAAAGAAGATGTTTTCCAACTAGAAAATTCAAACTATACATTAATCCCGACAGCAGAAGTTCCATTAACAAACTATTATCGTGACGAGATTTTAGATAATGATGCCCTACCTGTTTACTTTACTGCTTTAAGTCCAGCCTTTCGTTCTGAAGCTGGAAGTGCCGGGAGAGATACACGTGGATTAATTCGATTACATCAATTTAATAAAGTAGAGATGGTTAAATTTAGTAAACCCGAAACATCTTATGAAGAATTAGAAAAAATGACCAATAATGCTGAAGCCATTCTACAAAAATTAAACTTACCATATCGTGTCATTGTATTATGTACTGGTGACATGGGATTCTCAGCTGCGAAAACATATGATATCGAAGTTTGGATTCCAGCTCAAGAAACCTATCGTGAAATCAGCTCTTGTTCTAATTGTGAAGACTTCCAAGCTAGACGTGCAAAAATTCGTTACAGAGATGAAGAAGAAAAAGTACAATATGTTCATACTTTAAACGGTTCTGGTTTGGCTGTTGGTCGTACCGTTGCAGCTATTTTAGAAAATTATCAAAATGAAGATGGCAGTGTAACAATACCTGAAGCTCTTGTTCCTTACATGGGCGGAATGACTAAAATTACAAAATAATAAAAAAGCTCCTCCGTTTAGTTTCATTTTAAATGAATTCAACGGAGGAATTTTTTATTGTTCCAGATATTGTGTTACTTGCTCAACAGATTGTTTAAATAATAAGTCTTCTTTTTTCGTTAAGTCTAAAGATAGTGCTTTAACAATACCTCCTTTACCTAAAACTGCGGGATAACCTATATGAATATTATCTTTTTCTTGATAAATCAACAAAGGATAAATCTTTTTTTCATCTTTTAAAATAGACCGAATCACCTGGATGTAGTTGAAGATATTCCATAACTTGTCCAATTTTTACGTTGAGATTTCCTATCCCCCAAAACGATTAGCCTCTTTCTTTCATTTTTTCCAATTCATCTTCTGATAACGACACAATGTCTAATAATTTTTGTGTGCCTACCACCACTGTAGTCCATGTGACAAACTGACTTTCCCTATGTTCACCTAACACATCACCATTGATAGATTGACCAGAAACACCTAATTTTTCCCCAACAATACGTTTCATACGATTAGTATCTAAACTCATACCCGTCCCAATCACTCGATATGTTGGAAAACTACTTTCTTGGTAAACAAGGGTTGTAATCACATCGCAAGGATTAGTAATGACTAAGAATATTCCTTTAAACCCACTAGAAACAACTTGTGGGATAATGGCGATACTCATGTAATAAAATAGTGGTTTTTACATCCGTTCATCATCAAGCTATCTGTAAGTTTTAAATATTCTACCATTACTTTTCTCTGTTTTTATCAATTAACACTAATCCATCTATTGACCTTTTGTACATAAGGTATAAGCAATATCTGATTCAACATACCCTAATCCAATAATTCCAACTTTCCTTAAATATAATTCCTTCTTTCTAAAAAAAGAGGCAGGAAAATCCCGACCTCTTTTAATCCATTTTATGAAATTGAATAGTTTGGTGCTTCTTTAGTAATTTGAACATCATGAGGATGAGATTCTCTTAGACCAGCGCCACTCATTTCAACAAATTGTGCGTTGTCTCTTAACTCTTTTAAGTTTCCAGCTCCAACATAACCCATTCCAGCACGTAAGCCACCTAGCAATTGGAAGATAATATCTTGTACACTACCTTTGTACGCTACACGACCTTCAATACCTTCGGGAACTAATTTGTTTGCTTCATTAACAGAACTTTGGAAATAACGGTCACTTGATCCTTTTTCCATAGCTCCTAAAGAACCCATTCCACGGTATGTTTTAAAACGACGACCTTGGAAAATTTCAAATTCACCAGGGGATTCATCTGTTCCAGCTAACATTGAACCTAACATAACAACATGCCCACCAGCTGCTAGTGCTTTAACAATATCTCCAGAGTACTTAATACCACCATCAGCGATGATTGTACGACCATATTCACGAGCGACACCTGCTGCATCATAAATAGCTGTTAATTGTGGGACACCAACACCTGCCACAACACGTGTTGTACAGATTGAACCAGGGCCAATTCCGACTTTTACAACATCCACCCCAACGTCATATAATGCACGTGTTGCTTCAGCAGTCGCAACGTTTCCTGCAATTAATGTCACATCTGGAAAGGCATCACGAATTTCTTTAATTTTACGAATAACACCCGCACTATGTCCATGGGCGGTATCAATAACTAACGCATCAACGCCTGCCTCAATTAAAGCACCCGCACGCTCAAATGTATCACTCGTTACACCAACAGCCGCAGCAACTAATAAACGACCATGCTCATCTTTTGCGGCATTAGGAAATTCAATCACTTTTTCAATATCTTTAATCGTAATTAAGCCACTCAAACGTCCTTTAGCATCTACGATTGGTAATTTTTCAATTTTATGTTGTTGTAAAATATTTTCTGCATCTTTTAAAGATGTTCCAACTGGAGCCGTTACTAGTCCCTCTTTCGTCATAACATCCCTAATCATTAAATTATAATCTGTCACAAAACGTAAGTCACGGTTTGTTAAAATACCAACTAATATTCTATTTTCTAATGTATCAACAATAGGTACACCACTAATACGATATTTAGCCATTAAATGTTCTGCATCACTTACTTTATGTTCTGGAGTTAAAAAGAATGGATCGATAATCACACCACTTTCAGAACGTTTTACTTTGCGTACTTCATCTTTTTGTTGTTCCACACTCATATTTTTATGGATAACACCTAGACCACCTTGTCTAGCCATAGCAATAGCCATTTTACTGTCTGTCACAGTATCCATACTGGCACTCATAATTGGAATATTCAACTTAATCTTAGATGATAATTCAACACTTAAGTCGACATCGTTTGGTAACACATGACTTTCTGCTGGAATTAATAGAACATCATCAAATGTATAGCCTTTTTTTGAAAATTTAGTTTCCCAATTTGACATTAGAAATTCGCACT
>OMJG01000759.1_pt1 | contig 22174 bp, 17 predicted proteins | sample 1646431 | NCBI WGS metagenome assembly OMJG01 (sample SAMN03771674, study PRJEB25209) | food metagenome | isolation source: Cotija cheese | place: Mexico:Jalisco,Michoacan | collected 2011-12-12
TTCCCTTCCACGACGCTCTTCCGATCTAGTCGTGGTCCAGGTACCTGGCCCGGTCGCCGTTCGGGTACTCGATCGCCCCGGAGACGCACATCCGGACCACTCTGACCACCTCGATCTGTACCCGCGCCTCCTCCTGCGCCTCGCGCACCACCGTCTCGGAGGGCAGTTCCCCGGGCTCCACGATCCCGCACACCGGCGTCCAGGCCCCGTTGTCGGTGCGTCTCACCAGCAGCACCTCGGTGCCGATGCCGTCGGCGGCGGTGCGGGTCACGGTGGCGGTGGCTCCCGTCAACCACAGCTCCCGGTGCCCGATAGTCCTTCTCAGATCCACAATGAAATCCGGTGTCGCCATACGGCGACGCTATCCCCACGCCCCCAGCCCACATCCCCACATCCCAGCCCACGATGTTCCGGCCATCCCGCCCACCTCCTCAGTCGACCGTCCCAACCACCTCCTGCCCCGGCCGCCCTGCCCACTCCTGCCCCGACTGTCCCCAATGTGGCACCGATCCGCACCCCGGACCTCAAAGCGATGAGTCGGCGTCATCCCGCGCCACATTCGGACCGGGTCGGGCCCGGCGAGAGGCTGTCGCAACCCCTGCGAACGTGAGCTGTGCCACATTCAGGGTGAACTGCCCCTAGACTCCACATGGACTCGTTCCGGCAGGGAGCCGTGAGAAATGGAGGCAATTGTGGATCACACCATCCACCGTGTGCTGGTCGCCAACCGCGGAGAGATCGCGGTGCGCGTCATCCGTGCAGCGGCAGACGCGGGCATCACCAGTGTCGCCGTGTATGCGGACTCCGATGCCGACGGGCTCTTCGTGAAGCTGGCCGACGAGGCCTACGCGCTGAACGGGATCACCCCGGCCCAGACCTACCTCGACATCGACAAGATCCTCGACGTCGCCCGCCGGGCCGAGGCGGACGCGGTGCATCCGGGATACGGCTTCCTCTCCGAGAACGCCGACTTCGCCCAGGCCGTCATCGACGCCGGACTCACCTGGATCGGCCCCCCTCCCGAGGCGATCCGTTCCCTCGGAGACAAGGTGCAGGCCCGCCACATCGCCCAGCGGGTCGGGGCGCCGCTGGTGCCCGGCACCGCCGATCCGGTCTCCGGAGCCGACGAGGTGGTCGAGTTCGCGAAGGAGCACGGGCTGCCGATCGCCATCAAGGCGGCCTTCGGCGGCGGTGGACGCGGCCTCAAGGTGGCACGCACCATGGACGAGGTTGCCGACCTCTACGAATCGGCCGTCCGTGAGGCCGTCACCGCCTTCGGTCGCGGCGAGTGCTTCGTGGAGCGCTACCTCGACAAGCCCCGGCACGTCGAGACCCAGTGCCTGGCCGACCAGTACGGCACCGTCCAGATCATCTCGACTCGCGACTGCTCCCTCCAGAGGCGCCACCAGAAGCTCGTCGAGGAGGCCCCGGCGCCGTTCCTCACTCCCGAGCAGACCGAGCGCCTCTACGAGTCCTCCAAGGCGATTCTCAAGGAGGCCGGGTACGTCGGGGCCGGGACCTGCGAGTTCCTCGTCGGACGCGACGGCACCATCAGCTTCCTGGAGGTCAACACCCGACTCCAGGTCGAGCACCCCGTCTCCGAGGAGGTCTCCGGCACGGACCTCGTCCGGCTCATGTTCCACGTCGCCCAGGGCGGCCGCCTCGAGGACACCGACCCGGTGCTGCGCGGTCACTCCTTCGAGTTCCGCATCAACGCCGAGGACCCCGGCCGCGGATTCATCCCGGCCCCCGGCACCCTCACCGCATGGCAGCCGCCCACCGGCCCGGGGGTGAGGGTCGACGAGGGCTACCAGACGGGCATGACCGTGCCCGGCGCCTTCGACTCCCTCATCGGCAAGCTCATCGTCACCGGCAACAGCCGCCGCCAGGCGCTGGAACGGGCGAGGCGGGCCCTCGACGAGATGCGCGTCGAAGGCATGCCGTCGGTGGTGCCCTTCCACCGCGTCGTCGTGCGCGATCCCGCGTTCACCGCCGACGACGGCCACTTCGGCGTCTTCACCGACTGGATCGAGACCGAGTTCCACAACGACATCGACGCCTACACCGGCGAGCTCGGCAACCCGGAGGAGACCGACCCGCCGCAGACGGTGGCCGTGGAGGTCAACGGGAAGCGCGTCGAGGTGCGCATCCCCGCCTCCCTCCAGGCCGCACGCACCGTTCCCGGAAGCCGCCCTCAGCGACCCAGGAAGCGCTCCCACGGCGGCCACCGTCCCGCCCAGCCCAGCGGCAACGCGCTGGCCTCGCCCATGCAGGGAACCATCGTCAAGGTGGAGGTCGTCGAGGGCGAACAGGTCAACGAGGGCGATCTCGTGGTCGTTCTGGAGGCCATGAAGATGGAGCAGCCCCTCACCGCGCACCGGTCCGGGGTGATCCGCAACCTCATCGCCGAACCCGGGGCCGCGGTGGCCAGCGGCGAGGTCGTCTGCGAGATCGTCGACGCTGAGTGATCATCGGAGGGGGCGACCCCTCCGCGCTCGCTGACCCCCTCGTGGCGGCGTCGGGTGAGGAATCTCACATCTGAGCCTCGGAACTGTGCCGATTCTGTGATCATGTGTCCGCTATGAGCCGTTCACCTTGAGCACGCGTGCCGTTGACGGCAGGATGGAAGCATGCTTGGGAACCTCGTCCTGCTCGCCATGTTCATGGTGGGGCTTGTCGCGACCATGGCGGCCATGTCGCGCGCCCAGAAGCAGGCGCGCGAGGTGGAGGCCCAACGGGCCAAGGCCATCGAGTCGCGCGTCAACCAGATGCGCAAGGACACGGAGGCCGATGTCACCGCCTTCGGCGAGAGCCTCCGCGAACTCGACCTCGAGGTCGGCGCCGAGGACCTCTCGACCGAGGCCCGCGACGACTGGAAGCGCGCCCTCGACTGCTACGACCGCGCCAAGGATCTGATGGCCGCCGACCCCGGCACCGGAAACATCACCTTGGTGACCGAGGCCCTTGAGGAGGGCCGCCACGCCGTGGCCTGCGTCAAGGCCCGCGAGGCCGGCGAACCGGTCCCCGAGATGCGTCCCCCGTGCTTCTTCGACCCCGCCCACGGCCCTTCGACGACCGACGTCATGTGGTCCCCCGAGGGCGGAGTGGCCCGCAAGGTTCCCGCCTGCGCCGCGGACGCGGCCCGGATTCAGCAGGGCCGCTCGCCGTGGATCCGCACCGTCGCCATGGAGGGCCACCAGGTGCCCTACTGGGAGGCCGGCAACGACTACGCCCCCTGGGTGCGCGGCTACTATCACCGCTACGAGCAGAGCCCGGTCGTCAACGGCCTGGCCGTCGGCGGCCTGGGCATCCTCGGACTGGGGCTCTTCTCGGCCCTGTTCGACGACGGCCCGATGGGCCCCTGACCCCTGCGAAGTCCCCGAGTCCGGCTCAGTCCAGTCTCCCCGCCAGCAGCCTGGCGGCCTCCGACACCGACCCCGAGATCGACGGGTAGACGGTGAAATCGTGCTGGAACGCGTCCACCGGGATGCGTTCGGCCACCGCGATCGACACCGGATGGATGAGTTCGGAGGCGTGCGGGGCCACCACCACCCCGCCGATGATGTTGCCGGTCGCCGGCCGGCAGAACAGCTTGACGAAACCATCGGTGATGCCCTGCATCTTCGCCCTGGGATTCCTCGGCAACGGCACCGTCACCGACCGCGCCGCGACCTCGCCGGAGTCCACGGCCCGCTGGCTCACCCCCACGGTGGCGATCTCCGGCGAGGTGAAGACGTTCGAGGCCACCAGCCTCAGGTCCAGAGGCTGGACGGCCCGGCCCAGGGCGTGCCACACGGCGATCCTCCCCTGCATCGCCGCGACCGACGCCAGGGCGAGCACCCCGGTGCAGTCCCCGGCCGCATAGACCCCGGGGGCGCTGGTCCGCGAGACCCCGTCGACCAGGATCTGTCCGCGCCCGTTCAGCCTCACCCCGGCCTCCTCCAGCCCGATCCCGGCCGTGTTCGGCTCGGATCCGACAGCCATCAGGCAGTGCGATCCCTCCACCGTGCGCCCATCGGTGAGGGTCACCTCCACCTGTTCACCGTGACGCCTCACCGAGGCGGCCCGTGATCGCGACAGCACCGTCATACCGCGCTCCTCGAAGACCCGCTGAAGCACCGCGGCGGCATCGGGATCCTCTCCGGGCAGCACCTGGTCGCGCGACGACACCAGAGTCACCGAGCAGCCCAGGGAGTCATAGGCCGAGGCGAACTCCGCCCCGGTCACCCCCGACCCGACCACGATGAGGTGCTCGGGACGCTCCGTCAGTCCGTAGAGCTGCTTCCAGTTGAGGATCCGCTCCCCGTCGCAGGGCGCCCCGGGCAGCTCACGAGGCGTCGTGCCGGTGGCCACCAGGATGAGATCGGCCGGGAGGGTCCGCGGGCCGTCGTCGGTCGTCACCTGGACCGCACCGGGCCCGGCCAGGCGGGCGGCTCCGGCCAGAACCGTCACCCCCATCTGGTCCAGTCTGGCAGCGATGTCGTCGCACTGGGCCGCGGCCAGATCGCCGACCCGGGCATTCACCGCCCCCAGATCGACCTCCAGATCCTCGGCCGGGTGGGCGTCCGATCCGCGGGTCCGCAGCCCCAGCTCGGGAGCGCGCCGGATCGTCTCCATCAGTTCGGCGGTGGCGATGAGGGTCTTGGAGGGGACGCAGTCGGTGAGGACGGCCGCGCCTCCCACCCTGTCCCGCTCCACCAGCACCACGTCGACGCCGTATCCGGCCGCCACCATCGCGGCCTCGTAGCCGCCGGGCCCGCCCCCGATGATCACCATGGAAGTCACGGCGACATTCTGACACGCCGCGTCCCCCGGCCCCTGCTCGCCGACATCCTCCCCCTTCCGGCGGGCCCGGTACCCAATGTGGCGCCCACCGGCGCGCCGGGCCCTTCGCCCTGCCGCCCGCCGCCTGACGCCACATTGGGAACCGGCGCCGCGGATGCTTCTCGCACCGCCGACGCCCGTGCGGCAATAGAGTTGCCCCATGACCTCTGACGTGGATTTCAGCGACCCCTGGGCCGTTGCAGACCGGGCCGCCCGCGCGGTCTGCGACCGGCTGGGTATCGACCGCGCCGACATCGGACTCGTCCTGGGATCGGGATGGTCGGCGGGAGCCGACCGGCTCGGCGAGCCCCTCGGATCGGTGCCGCTGGCCGACCTGCCAGGCTTCAGCGCACCGGTGGTGGCCGGGCACGGCGGCGAGCTGAGGGCGGTACGCACGAGCTCCGGGCGGACAGCCGTGGTGCTCACCGGCCGCACCCACCTCTACGAGGGCAGAGGCGTCGAACCGGTGGTCCACGGCGTGCGCACCCTGGCGCGACTCGGGGCCACCACCATGGTGCTCACCAACGGCTGCGGCGGCCTGCGGCGCGAATGGGGACCGGGCACCGTCGTGGCGATCCGCGACCACATCAACCTGTCCGGCGCCACCCCGCTGCGCGGCGCCACCTTCATCGACATGTCGACCACCTGGACGCCCCGCCTCCTCGACCGGGTGCACGATGTGGATCCGGACCTGCCCACCGGCGTCTACGCCCAGTTCCACGGCCCCCAGTACGAGACCCCCGCGGAGGTCCGCATGGCCGGGGTGCTCGGCGCCGATCTGGTCGGCATGTCCACCGTCCTGGAGGCCATCGCCGCCCGCCAGGCCGGCATGGATCTGCTCGGCCTGTCGCTGGTCACCAACCACGCCGCTGGCATCAGCCCCGAGCCTCTGGACCACCAGGAGGTGCTCGCCGCCGGCCAGGCCGCCGCTCCCCGGCTGGCCGAGCTCCTCTCCCGGCTCATCGTGGCCCTGTGACCTCCCCGACACCCCCTGGAAGGAACACCATGACACTGCTGTCCGCAGAACGCGTCGCCGAGGTCGATGACTGGATCTCCCAGGATCCCGATCCGGGCACCCGGGCCGAGCTCGTCGACCTGCGCCGGCGCGCCGAGGGCGGCGACCATGACGCCGCCGCGCGGATCCACGAGGTCTTCGCCGGCCCGCTGTCCTTCGGCACCGCCGGCCTGCGCGCAGCCCTCGGCCCCGGCCCGGCACGGATGAACCGCGTCGTCGTGCAGCGCGCCGCCGCAGGATTCGCCGCCTGGCTCCACGACCACGGGCACGACGAGGGGTCGGTCGTCATCGGCTTCGACGCCCGGCACAACTCCGACGTCTTCGCCCGGGACACCGCCGAGATCATGGCCGGTGCCGGCTTCCACGCCCTGCTGGCCGACTCGCCGATCCCCACCCCCGTCACGGCCTTCGGCATCGGCCATTTCGGTGCCATCGCGGCGGTGATGGTCACCGCCTCGCACAACCCGCCGGCCGACAACGGCTACAAGGTCTACCTCGGCGACGGCTCCCAGATCATCCCTCCCACAGACACCCAGATCGCCGAGAAGATCGCCGAGATCTCCACCGGGCCGGTCTCCGAGATCCCCCGCGGCGAGGACATCGAGCCGATCGGCGCCGAACTCATCGACGCCTACGTCGCCCGTGCCGCGTCCCTGATACCCGACGACGCCCCCTCCGAGCTGAACTGGGTCTACACCGCCATGCACGGCGTCGGCACCAGGGTCGTGCGCCGTCTCGTGGACCGCGCCGGACTGAGCCCCTTCACCGGCGTCGCCGAACAGCTGGACCCCGATCCCGACTTCCCGACCGTGGGATTCCCCAACCCCGAGGAGCCCGGGGCCCTCGACCTCGCCCTCGACCTGGCACGCCGCAGCGACGCCGATGTGGTGATCGCCAGCGACCCGGACGCCGACCGCTGCGCGATCGCCGCCCCCCTCGACGGCGCATGGCGGATGCTCACCGGTGACGAGCTGGGCACCCTCATCGGCGCCGACTTCCTGGATCGCGGAGTCGACGGGGTCTACGCGAACTCCGTGGTCTCCTCGACCTGCCTGGCGCGGATGGCGGCCGCAGCCGGACGCCCCCATGCCACCACCCTCACCGGCTTCAAGTGGATCGGCCGGGTCCCCGGGCTGGTCTACGGCTACGAGGAGGCGATCGGCTACTGCTGCGACCCGCAGAAGGTGCCCGACAAGGACGGCATCACGGCCCTGGCGATCATCTGGTCGCTGGCCGCCCGGCTGCGCGCCGCAGGATCCTCGATCGCAGATCGCCTCGATGAGATCTGGCTGGAGCACGGCCTCCACCGCACCTCCCAGCTGGCGGTCCGGGTCGCCGACCTGTCGCTGATCACCGAGGCGATGAGCCGGCTGCGCCGCACCCCTCCCTCGTCGCTGCTGGGGCAGCCTGTGGCCGTCCGCGACCTGGACGATCCGGACAACGGATCCGGGCTGCCCGCCCAGAACGCCATCGAGCTCACGGGCGAGAACGTGCATGTGGTGGCGCGCCCCTCGGGAACCGAGCCCAAGCTCAAAGTCTACCTGGAGGTCCACCTGTCCCCCGCCGACACCCGCACCGACCTGGACGCCGCGAAGCGACGCGCCGACGACGGGCTGGCGAGGCTGCGCGAGGAGATGGCTCAGGCCCTCGGGGTCTGAGTCAGTGCCTCCCGGGGACGATGAACCGACCCCGGGAGGCGTCGTCGGCCGCCATCCGCGCCCCGTCGACGTGCTTCTTCTTCCCGGTGGCCGTCATCGGGATCTCCGGGACGAAGCGGTAGCCGCGCGGCCGCTTGAAGCGGGCGAGCTTCTCGCTGGCCAGGCAGTGCGCGTCCAGTTCCTCGGCGCTGACGCCGTCGGCCACCACATAGGCCACCACCCGCTGGCCCCAGTGCGGGTCCGGCGCCCCCACGACCATGGCCTGCGAGACCCCGGGGCAGGTCTCCAGCACCGCCTCCACCTGGGCGGGGAAGACGTTCTCCCCGCCGCTGATGAGCATCTCGTCCTTGCGCCCGACGATCGTGACGAAACCGTCCTCGTCCCATGTCGCCAGATCGCCCGGGTAGAACCATCCGGAGTGGAACTTCGGGTCCGCCGCCCCGTTCTCCCCCGAGTAGGCCCAGCCGCATTTGGGGCTGCGCATCGCGACCTCGCCGATCTCGACGTTGTCCTTGGCCGCCAGTTCGTCCGGCTCGGCCATCCGGTCCGGCAGTGATCTGACGACGATGACGTCGTCGTCGGTGCTGGGGCGCCCGGCCGAGCCGGCCATCCGCGGCAGGTCCGAGGGACGCAGGAAGGTGTTCCAGAAGGTCTCGGTGGTGCCGTAGCCGTTGAAGATCCTCGGCGTCAGCAGCGACATGTAGCGCTCGGCCGCGTAAGCGTCCAGGGGAGCACCCATCGTCACGATGCCCCGCAGAGTCGACAGGTCCCGCGGCCGGGCCTCCTGGGCCACCGCCAGTGCCTCGAGGGTGGTCGGGGCGCCGACGAGGAAGGTCAGGTTGTAGTGACGCACCCAGTCCAGCACCCGGTCGGCGTCGAACTCCCTCATCGGCACCAGCGACCCGCCGACGTAGAAGACCGGGCACGGCCCACCGGAGTGCAGACCGCCGCGATGGAACCACGGCGTCATGTTGAGGGTGCGGTCCTCGGGCCCGAGCGGGAAGTGCATGATGACGTCGTGGGCGCTCATGACGTCGACCATCGAGGCGATCGGCACCCCCTTCGGCATCCCCGTGGTGCCGGAGGTGTAGAGCCTCACCACCTCCTCGTAGGAGCTGAAGTCGGCCGGCAGTCCCGGTGCGGGAGGCTGCGCCGAGGCCACCGCCTCGTCGAAGTCCTCCACGCCGTCGGGAAGCTCGGGACGGGCTCCCGCCGGGCGGACCTGGAACAGATGAGAGGCCACCCCGGGGGCCTGGCTGCGGGCCATGCCGACGCCCTCCAGCGCGTTCCCGGCGATCTCGGCGTCGTAGATGAACACCGTGGGACGGGCATCCAGCAGGGCCTGGGCGAGTTCGCCCGGAGCGAGCCGGCAGTTCAGGACCGTTCCCACCGCACCCAGCCGGTGCGCCGCCAGGTAGCAGATCGCGAACTGTGGGGTGTTGAACAGGTCGAAGGCGAAGTGGTCGCCGCGGCCCACCCCGCACCGGGCCAGCACCGAGGCCAGCCGCTCCACCTCCTCGGACAGCTCGCGGTAGGTCCATCGTCGTCGTGACGCCGGATCCATCATCGCCACCGAACGGCCGAACCGCCGCACGTTCCGGACGAATCCCGCCTGGTAGGTGAACCCGTGCTCCATGTACTCCCGAAGGGGCCTCGAATCGTATGACAATGCGCACTCCTGAGGTTCTCGTCACCTCCTTCCTATCGCCTTCCTGCCGCCGGACAAGGACCCGTCCACAACGCGATGGCCTGACAGTCCGTATCGTGGGGTGCATGAGCCGAGCTCGCACTTCCCCCCTGTCCAACCACCTGCGACAAGCGAATTCGCCCACGGCCGCAGGGGCGAGAAGGGCGTCCCGGCACCTCATGGCGCTGATGGCCTGCCTGATCCTGGTGATGCTCTCGGCGGTCACCGTCCAGGGCTCCGTGCCGGCCCGCGCCGATGACGACGACACCCCGTCGAGCTGGAGCATCCCCAACTACGACCTGAAGGCACAGGTCGACAAGAACGGTGATGCGAAGGTGACCCTCGAAATGACCTTCGACTTCGCCGAGGACCAGGGCCACGGCCCCTACGTCACCTTCGCAACCCGCCAGAGGCTCACTGACGACCCGGACCACTGGCGGATGATCGACTACTCCGACGTCACGGCGTCCAGCCCCTCCGGCGCCGACGCCACCGTCGAGACGAAGAACGAGAGCGGCGCCATGCTGCTGCGGATCGGTAGCGAGGGCCGCGAGTTCACCGGCGAGCAGCGCTACCGGATCTCCTTCACCGTCCACGGCCTCATCTCCCTGAAGAATGCGCAGAGCGGCATGGACGAGGTGAACTGGCAGGTCTTCAACGGCTTCGACGTGCCGATGGACAGCGCCAAGGTCACGGTCACCGGCCCCACCGGCGTCAAGAGGGTCGCCTGCTTCAACGACAGCCAGTCCTGCAGCGCCACGAGTGCCGGCTCGACAGCGAGTTTCGACGCCGGGGCGGTCTCCAAGCAGGACCCGCTCCATGTGGTGGCCGGATTCCCGGCTGGCACCTTCGACGCGAGCGCCGAGGCGCGCACCACCAAGCGGCTCCACGCCGGCAACACCTTCGGTCTGAACGTGGGTTCCGGCCTGGGGGCCGCGATCGCCGCCGTGGTGGCCGGATGGTTCGCCGTGCGCGGCCAGCGCCGCCGCCGCGATCAGGAGTTCCTCGGGGTGCCGCCCGGCGTCATCCCTCCCGAGGGGCAGCAGAACGTCGGGGTGCGCACCTCGAAGCCACAGGTGGCGGTGGCCTTCCAGCCGCCGAAGAACGTCTCCCCCGCCGAGGCCGGCACCCTGGTCGACGGGACGGCGGGGACCGATGACGTCGCCGCCGCGATGCTGGATCTGGCGGTCCGCGGCCACATCAGGATCACCCCCAAGGGCAGGAACGCCAAGGACCGGTCGAGGGACTGGATCTTCACCCTCAATCCCAGTGCCCGCGACCAGCTGCGGCCCTGGGAGCAGACATTCATCCAGAAGTTCTTCCACGCCTCCGCCACCGTCGACACGATGAACATGCGGACCATGAACGACGACACGACCCTCGCGGACACCAAGAGCGCCCTCGACCAGCTCATGGTGACCTACGGCTGGTACCGCAAGGCCCCGTCCGCCATTCGCGGTCGCGCCTTCCTGGCGGGCCTGGGGGTCATGTTCCTCGGTGCGCTGATCGCCTTCATCGGGCTCTTCTTCGGCTACGGCCTGGTGGGGATTCCCGTGGCGATCATCGGGCTGGTGATGGCCGTTCTGGGCATCACCCGGGCGCCGGGGCGCACCGCGACCGGTACCGCGGTCCTCGACCAGATCAACGGCTTCAAGCTCTACCTCACCACCGCCGAGGCCGATCAAATCCGTTTCGAGGAGGGCATCGACGTCTTCTCCCGCTATCTGCCCTGGGCCACCATGTTCGGGGTCGCGGACAGGTGGGTCAAGATCTTCGCCGACCTGCAGGCCAGCGGTCGCTACACCGCTGACTACGGCTGGTACGGCGGGGACATCAACTCCTTCAATCTCGGTTTCACCGCCGGATTCGTGTCCTCGCTCAACGACATGACCTCGGCGATGAGTTCCTCGATGGAATCCGCCTCGACCTCCTCGGCCAGCTCCTCGGGGTCGGGCTTCTCCGGGGGCGGCGGCTTCGGCGGCGGTGGTGGCGGAGGCTGGTGACCGCGAGCCACGGGACCCACAAGGGGTTCCTGTGGCATGAACGGTCGTCCTGTCGGCCGGATTCCCGGATCCTGACCCGTCCCGCCCCGCTGCTGCGACACCGGGCCCGGCGGAGAGGGCCGCCGCGCCCGTCGACCCCCGATCCCAGAGTCCGGAGTTCACCTACCGGGTCAGCACCGCAGGCGGGCGCGCACCGCGCCCGCCTGCGGTGCTGCGCAGGTACCCCGCGATGCCCAGGAGAAGACCGCGTCTCAGCCCGCGCACACCTGATGTGACCAGAGAGTCACGCACACGACCCAATCCGGAAACATTCGCCAAGTAGAACGTCTTCTAGATCGCGTTCCAGTCCTGCGAGCGACCGGTCGCCAGCAGCGACTCGGCCCCTGCCCGGGACCGAGAGGCGGTCGGGAGTTCGCACACGTCATCGTGGGGTCGGGTCGAAAGGGAGCAGAGGCGGATGAAGCTATCCGAAACCGGTTTGAGCGAGCAGGGCCTCAAAGACATCGTCAAGCGCTACATGATCGAGACCTACGAGCGCTACGACTTCATCGCAGAGCGTGCCGATGGCATGTACCTCTACGATCCTCAGGGCAATGCCTATCTGGATTTCTACGGTGGGATCGCCGTCAACAACGCCGGCAACTGCAATCCCAAGGTGGTCGCAGCCATCCGCGATCAGGCGGGTGACATCATGCACACCTTCAACTACCCGTACACGATCCCTCAGGCGCTCCTGGCGAAGAGGACCTGCGAGATATCAGGATTCGACAAGATCTTCTTCCAGAACTCGGGAACCGAGGCCAATGAGGCCGCCATCAAGCTGGCGCGGAAGTACGGCATCGACCACTTCGGACCTCACAGGTTCGAGATCCTTTCGGCTCTGAACTCCTTCCACGGGCGCACCTTCGGTTCGCTCGCCGCCACCGGGCAGCCCGGCTCCCTCGCCCAGGACGGTTTCGGCGCCATGACCCCCGGTTTCGCCTATGCCGAGTTCAACAACCTCGACGACTTCAGCGCCCGAGTCACCGAGAACACGGTGGCCATCATGATCGAGCCGGTGCAGGGCGAGGGCGGGGTCAATCCGGCCACGCCGGAGTTCATCGAAGGACTTCGCGCACTCTGCGACGAGAAGGGCCTGCTGCTCATCCTCGACGAGGTGCAGACGGGCTGGGGCCGCACCGGAACGATCTTCGCGTGGCAGGGGTACGGAGTCGAGCCCGACATCTTCACGATGGCCAAGGGCTTCGGCGGAGGCGTCCCGATCGGCGCGATGGTGACCACGGACGCCATCGCCGAGTCCCTGACCATGGGAACCCATGGCAGCACTTTCGGCGGCTCGCCGCTCTGCACGGCCGCGGCGCTCGCCGAGGTTGAGGAGATCGTGGAGGGGGACCTGGCGGGAAATGCCGCGGAAGTGGGCGCCTACCTGATCGAGAGGGGCAACTCGCTGCCGCATATCAAGGAGTCCCGCGGTCGGGGCCTCCTGGTGGGTTTCGAGTTCGACGGATCCGTCGACGCCACCGACGTCAAACACGCCGCTCTGGACCGCGGGCTGCTCGTCACCGCCATCGGATCGTCCATCATCCGCTGCATCCCACCGCTCATCGTCACCAAGAAGCTGGTGGACCAGGCGATATCGATTCTCACAGACGCCGTCAATTCCGTCGCCGCGTCGAGCGACTGACGGTCCTCGGCACGCGGGAGGGCATCATGACTCGCAAACACATCATCCTCGAAGCGTCCGAGGTATTCCGCAAGGACGGCCGCACACAGGCCCCGGAGAACAGCATTCCGGAAAGCATGGGCACATCCTGCGCCGTCGACGCCCCATCGGCACTGTCACGCATCAGGGAGTCCGGCCTGGTGGGCATGGGCGGGGCCGGATACCCGACCTGGAAGAAGCTCGCGCGTGACAAGGGATACTCCGTCGTGGTCGCGAACGCCGCAGAATGCGAACCACTTCTGGAACAGAACGTCGCGCGTCTGGAGACCGACTCCGACCGCATCCTCTCCGGTCTGGGGATCGCAATGCAGATCGTGGGTGCCTCTCGAGGCATCGTGGCGATCAAAGCGAAGAACACCGACGCACTGGAGACGCTCGACGCATCCGTGCGAAGGTTTAAAGACGCGCAGCAGGACGGCACACGTCTGAGCGTCGCCCTCCTCGAGGACCGCTACCCGGTGGGTGACGCGCGTGCGGTGGTGCGAGACGTTCTCGGGTCACTGATCGGACCGGCCGCCCACACCAGCTCGGCCGGCGCGCTGGTGCTGAACGTGGAGACGCTCCTGCGCATTCACGAGATCCTCGTGGAGGGCAAGCCCGTCGCGACCAAGGACATCACGGTGGCCGGGATCATCGACGGCAGCGGATACGAGCGCGACACCAGCCTGGTGCTCTACGACGTCCCCATCGGCACGACGATCCGTCAGGTGCTCAGGGCGCTGCACATCACGCCCCCGCGGCCCGATGCCCAGTTCCTGCTCGGCGGCCCCTACATGGGAGACCCGGCACAGCTCGACGACCCGGTCACGGGGACCAGCGGCGGGATCATGATCGCCGGCCCCGAACTCCAGGATCGAGGGCCGGTCGGCGTCATCGTCTGCGCCTGCGGGGCGAGCCGGGACCGCCTCGCGGCGATCGTGGACGCGCAAGGCGCCCGACTCGCCGGGACCGTGAACTGCAAGAACGTCGTCACACTGCCGGACGGCCGCCTGAAATGCGCCAATCCCGGCGTCTGCCCGGGACAGGCCCAGGCGGTCCTGTCGCTGAGGAAGCAGGGTGCCACGAGTCTGCTCATCAGCCACTGCACCGACTGCACCAACACCGTGATGCAGATCGCGCCGAAGCTCGGCATGCGTGTCCACCACGCCACCGACGCCTATCTGCGCGCCGGCGGAGAACGACTCATCCGAGCGCATCGGGAACCCCGGCCCGCGGACCGGTGACCGCCGCGCACCACTTCGCCCCTCCACCGTCCTGAACAACGAAGGAAAAGAGCATGTCACTGTCACAATCAACGCTCGAAGCGCACCTGAATGATCCCGCCGTGCTGTGCTGCCAACGGCCGGCGGGAACCGTGCTCGGTGCACAGGACTTCGAGGACCCCGCGATCTTCGACGACATGATCGAGTCGAATCTCATGACGCTCACCCGCAACGGCCTGACCATCGGCCAGGCCCTCGGAGCCACCCTCACCTCGGGCGGTGAGGCCCTCACCCAACTGACCCCCGACCTTCTCGACGGCGTCGCCGAGATCTCGGACGGCGCGCCGACGGCACCGGCCGAGTCCCCGGCACCCGCCCCCGAAGCGCCCCTGCCCGCCACGACGTCCGAGGGCGCTGCCGCACCGGGGTATCTGCGCCTGCACGTCAAGGAGGCCAAGGACCTCGACCTGGTGCTTCCGATACCCGGCGACCGCCTGCCCGCGGGCTCCTCCCCCGTCGCCACCGGTGCGGGACCGGCGTCTGAGGCTCCCGCCCAGGAGCGCGTCCTGCGCACACTGGTGAAGAAGCACTACCCGGTGACCAGCGTCGTGGTCGGCGCCACCACCTCCTACGACGGCAGAGTGCTCACCATCGACGGCTCGCTGGTGGACGCCGCCACGGCCGCCGATCCGCTGGTCAAGAAGGTGACCCTCGACGTCATCGCACCCCAGGACCGCCATGTGTACTCCAACACGATCATGGACGTCATTCCGGTCGCCGCGAAGGCCGAGGGGGCCCTCGGCGAGGGCGTCACCAATGTGCTGCAGGGAGCCGTCTTCGTGCTCACCGGCATGGATGAGGCGGGCGTCCAGATCCACGAGTTCGGCTCGTGCGAGGGATTCATGGACGAGAAGATCCGCTTCGGTCGCCCCGGTTGCCCCGACGAGGGCGACATCATGATCCGCGTCGACGTGCAGATCGAGGAGGGCACAGGCATGGAGCGCCGTGGCCCGTTCGCCGCCCACAGCGCCTGCGATGTCATCATCCACGCCATCAGGGACCGGATCGGCGATCTCTCGGGACTCGCCCCTGTCGCCGAGGAGACCTTCAAGGACGTCAGGCGACCGGACCGTCCGCGCGTGGTGCTCGTCAAGGAGATCATGGGGCAGGGAGCCATGCACGACAACCTGCTCGTCCCTGCCGAGCCGTGCGGCATCCAGGGCGGCGAGAAGAACGTCGACATGGGCAATGTCCCCGTGGTTCTCAGCCCCAATGAGGTGCTCGACGGCGGTATCCACGCCCTGGCCTGCATCGGACCGGCCACCAAGGAGATCACCCGTCACTTCTTCCGCGAGCCGCTCGTCGAGGCGCTGCAGACCGATGATGAGGTCGACCTGACCGGAGTCGTGTTCATCGGCTCACCACAGGTCAACGACGAGAAGACCTACGTCTCCAGTCGTCTCGGGGCGCTGGTCGAGGCGATGGATGTCGACGGGGCCATCGTCACGACCGAGGGTTTCGGCAACAACCACATCGACTTCTCCATGAACATCTCCGCCATCGGATCCCGCGGCATACCCGTCGTCGGCGTGACCTTCGCCGCCTACCAGGGACAACTCGTCGTCGGCAACCAGTACATGGATGCCATGGTCGAGCTGAACAAGGACCCCGGTGGGCTGGAGAACGAGATCCTCGCCGAGAACACCTTGACCGAGGATGACTCGAGGCGCGCGATCCTCATGCTCAAGAACAAGATGTCAGGAATCGAGATCGATCCCCCCGAGCGCCGCTGGGACGGGGACGTCATCAAGGCGAATCAGAAGCTCGTCTGAGACTCATTGAATTCGACCCTGAATCGGAGAACAAGACGATGGACGTAGAACTCCAACCCCTGCTGCTGCGGGGGGTCATCAAAGAGATCACCGAGGTCGGCGTGCGCATCGGTGTCAACGGAAGGATGGGGGTGCTGTCCCTCCCTCTGCGGTGCATCCTCACCGACAAACCGCTCGAACTGGGACAGGAATGCGAGTTCTACCTCAGCTACGTCAACGTCCTCTAGCAGGGCGGCACCGGATTGAGGGTCATGCCCGCCGACGTCCAATCCGGAAACCCGAGTCGCACCTCGATCAATCACATCAGCATCCATCACACCAGCATCCATCACAGCAAGGAGAAGACCATGACGACACTGACAACCGCACCCGGCCTCCGGTCGGAGATCTACGTTCCGATCACGCCCTCCCCCGTATGGACTCCCCTCACCAGACCCGTCGATGAGTGCACGATCGCGTTCATCACCTCCGGAGGCATCCACAGAAAGGACCAGACGCCGTTCAACACGGCGGGCGACTTCACCTTCCGGGAGATCCCGAGCGACACACCGTCCGACCGGCTGATGGTCACCCATGGAGGATTCGACAACTCCGACATCAACAAGGATGTCAACGCCATGCTGCCGATCGACCGTCTGCGCGAGCTCCGCGACGAGGGCTACATCGGCGGCCTGGTCGACACCTTCTTCGGATTCATGGGCGGGGGCGGCAACGTCGACAAGTTCCGCGACGAGACGGGGCCCGAGATCGCCCGCCGCCTCAAGGCGGAGGGCGCCGACATCGTCCTGGCCACCGGTGGATGCGGCACCTGCCACCGTTCGGCGACGATCGTCCTGCGCGCCTGCGAGGCGATGGGCATGAGCACCTGCCTGATCGCCGCCCTCCCCCCGATCGCGCGTCAGCAGGGTGCGCCCCGGATCACCTCGCCGCACGTGCCGATCGGCTCGAACGCGGGCGAGCCGAACAACCCCCGGATGCAGACCGGCATTCTCAAGGACACCCTGACGGCCGTCGAGGAGTTCGACCACTTCGGAATGCTGAGGATGCTGCCCTACGAGTACCGCCACAACGTGTGACCCGGCCCCCGCCAGGAGCGGGATCCGCGGCTCGACGCCCGGTAGAATGCGATCCGATCGTGCTCGGAACCGCACCGACCAGACGGGAAGCCACGCATGCCGCGAGATGCCAGGAATGATATCGTCCACGCCTCGTGGGAATTGTTCAGAACCCAGGGCTTCCGGCATACCACGGTGGATCAGATCATCGCCCGCGCGGGGATTGCGAAAGGCACGTTCTACCACCACTTCCAGAGCAAGTCCAAGTTGCTGGGGACACTCAGTGACATCTTCGACGACAAGTATCGGAAACTGGAGACCGGCCTCGATCAGAGCCTCAGCATCGTCGATCAGATAAAATCATTGAATATTGCGATGTTCACGTTCATTCAGGACACCGTACCTGTTGATCTGCTCCGAGAGCTGCTCGCATCCCAGTTGAGCCCGCGTGGGGACCGATCATTGGTCAATCACGACCGGTACTACTTCGCCATCCATCGCAAGTTCGTGGCCAGAGGCCAGGAGGCCGGTGAATTCACCTCCGACGTCTCCGCTCATGACATCGTCAGGCTGTATGCGATGGCTGAACGATCCATGCTCTACGACTGGTGCCTTCACCAAGGCGCACAGCCCCTTGTCGGGGAACCGAACCGGATCGTGGCCGGTGTCCTCGATCAGTTCGTCACATCCGACTAGCCGCTTCTCCTCGATTGATTCGCGGGGGCGGCCTCAGCCGGGCAGGGAGGCCTCCACAGGCGCCCCGCATCATCGGCATTCCAGGGAGACGCCCATGTCAGCACCAGGTCGCACACTCGTTCCCGAATCGGCCGCGTCGTTCTACGCATCGACGAGCGCCGCCGTGATGTCCTTGCTCGAGAGAGCCCGGCTGGGGGACTCGCCCAGGATGACGACGGTGGAGTCCCACACCCAGGGGGAACCCACCAGAATCGTCGTCGGCGGTCTGCCGGACTTCCATGAGGCGAGCGCGATCGCGGTGCGCAACAGGCTGGAGGCCGAGTTCGACCCCGTCCGACGACTGCTCATGCTGGAACCGCGCGGGCACCGCAACATGTTCGGGGCGTTCCTCTTCCGTCCGACACGACCCGACGCGGACCTGGGTGTCGTCTACTCCCATTCCGGGGGCTTCTCGAACATGTGCGGACACGGTTCCATCGGGGTCGGCACCTTCGCCGTCGAGTCCGGCCTGGTGACCGGCCACTACGACTCACTGGCCGAGATCCGCCATGACGACGTGGACGTGCGGCTCGACACTCCGGCAGGCCTCGTGGTCGTGTCGGTGCATGTTCGCGCCGGGAGGGTCACTGGTGCGACGGTGTCCAACGTTCCTGCTTTCGTGGCCGAATCGAATGTGACACTGGAACTCGACCACCCGGGTCTGCCCGAGGTGAAGGCGACGATCGCCTTCGGTGGGAACTTCTTCGCCCTGGTCAACGCCGACGGACTGGGCATCGACATCTCGGCGCGGAACTCCCGGGCCGTCGCGGATCTCGGCATGTCCGTTCTCCGGGCGGCACGCGCACAGGTCCAGGTCTCTCATCCGCTCCTGGACATCTCGGGCGTCGATCTCGTGGAGCTGGGAAGTGTTCTGCCCCAGGAACGGCACTACCGCAACGGCGTGGTCTTCGGCGACCGTCAGCTCGATCGGTCGCCCTGCGGCACCGGCACCTCCGCCAAACTCGCGCTCTTCCTCGAGCGCGGCGACATGGAACTCGGCGACAAGGGCGTGTTCTCATCCATCACGGGATCGGAGTTCACCGGCGAGGCCGTCGCTCAGGCAGCCGTCGGCCGGTACGAGGCGTTCGTTCCGCGTATCACCGGCCGGGCGTACACCACCGGAGTCTCCACATTCGTGCTCGACGAGGATGACATCTATCCACAGGGATTCCTCCTCTGACCCTTGAACGTCGGACAGAGACCGCCCGATGACCGCTCGGGGGTGCCGTCGCCTGCACGGAGGTCCTGAGGGAGATGGTGGCGACGCCCCCTGAGCGGGAGACACCGATACAATCTGCTCCCGTGGCATGCACCGTCGTCCTGCTCGCAGGGCCCTCAGGCTCAGGAAAATCCCGTCTCACCCGCCAGCTCGGCGTACCCCAGCTGCGGCTCGACGACTTCTACCGCGACGGCGACGATCCCGACCTCCCGATGGTCCGATCGATGGTGGACTGGGACGACATCGCCTCCTGGAATCTCGAGGCCGCGGTCGCCGCGCTGTGCTCCCTGGTGGAGTGCGGCAGTGCCAGGACCCCCCGGTACAACCTGTCGACGTCACGGGCCGAGGGCACCCGGGTCGTGGAGACCGACGGGGCTCCGGTCATCCTCACCGAGGGGATCTTCGCCCCCGATCTGCTCGAACCGTGCCGTCGCGCCGGGCTGGACGTGCTTCCGATCTGGATCGACCGCAGCCGTGACGTCAATTTCATCCGCAGGCTGAGACGCGACCTCCACCAGCACCGCAAGCCCCCGGCCGTGCTGGTGCGCCGGGGCCTGGCGCTGCGCGGCGCCGAACCCGGGCTGCGCAACCTGGCGGTGGCGCTGGGATTCCAGCCGTGCGGGATGCGGCGGGCCCGGGCCGAGATCTCCGGGCTGCTCGACAGCGCCGACCCGACGGATCGCTGACCGGTCCCACTACCGGCCCGCCGACCCCGATCCGCCGTCCGCCATCCCGGATCCGCCGCCTATCAGGCCGGCCCGCCGGGTCGGTCAGTCTCCGTCGAGGACCCAATGTGGCGTCCAGCGGCGCAGGACCCCCGAAACGGGCCCCACAGCCGCTGGACGCCACATTGGGGACGACCGGGCGCGCCCCTGCACCGGGGTGTCCGGTGCTGGGCGAGCCGAGATCAGTCGTGGGCGATGGGCGCCCACTCGGGGCCGGTCTCGGCCAGCTTGGCGTCGAGTTTGCGGAAGATCGGGCTCGGCTTGGCCAGCGGGGTGCCCACGGCGATCGGCTCGGATGCCCAGCGCGCCCTCTCGACGGTGTAGTCGCCCTGCAGCACCGGGTAGGAGTGATCGTTCTCGCTCACCTCCACCATCTGCGGCTGAGCCGCCCACACGCCCTGACCGCCCATCGCCTCGAAGACCTTCTGCGCGGCGTGCGGCATGAACGGGGTGAGCAGGGTGTTGCAGTCGCTGACCACCTGGAGGGCGACATGCAGCACGGTGTCGCGGCGTGCCGGATCATCCTTGAGCTTCCAGGGCTCCTGGGCGCTGATGTAGGCGTTCGCCAGCCCGACGATCCGCATCGCCTCGGTGATCGCGGCCTTGAACCGGGCGCGCTCGAGGTGGTCTCCGACCGTGTCGAAGGCCCGACGGGAGGCCTCCAGCAGCTCCCGGTCGGCGTCGGTCAGCTCGCCGGCGGCGGGGATCTGCCCGCAGTTCTTGTGGGCCATCGAGATCGACCGGTTGACCAGGTTGCCCCACTCGTTGGCGAGCTCGAAGTTGACCCGGCGGACGAACTCGTCCCAGGTGAAGTCGGTGTCCATGTTCTCCGGACCCGCGACGGCGATGAAGTAGCGCAGGGCGTCCGGGCCGAAGGTCTCCAGGAAGTCGCGGACGTAGATCACCACGCCCTTCGACGAGGAGAACTTCGAGCCGGACATGGTGAGGAACTCCGAGGAGACGACCTCGGTCGGCAGGTTCAGCTCACCGAACTCGCCGGCCTCACCACCCTTGGCGCCGGAACCGGCGTAACCGAGGAGCTCACCGGGCCAGATCTGGGAGTGGAAGGTGATGTTGTCCTTGCCCATGAAGTAGTAGGACAGGGCCTCCGGGTCGCCCCACCACTTGCGCCATGCCTCGGGGTCACCGGTGCGGTAGGCCCACTCGATGGAGGCGGAGAGGTAGCCGACGACCGCATCGAACCACACGTAGAGCTTCTTGGCGTTGTTGTCCTGCCAGCCCTCGATCGGCACCGGGACGCCCCAGTCGATGTCGCGGCTCATCGCGCGCGGACGCATGTCCTTGAGCAGGTTGAGCGAGAAGTTCAGGACATTGGGACGCCAGCCCTCGCGGGTGGACAGCCACTTCTCCAGGGCCTCGGCGAACGCCGGGAGGTCGAGCATGAAGTGCTCAGTCTCGACGAAGTCCGGAGTCGCACCGTCGATCTTGGACCGCGGGTCGATGAGGTCGGCCGGATCGAGCTGGTTGCCGCAGTTGTCGCACTGGTCACCACGGGCGTCGGTGGCGCCGCAGATCGGGCAGGTGCCCTCGATGAAGCGGTCAGGCAGGGTACGGCCGGTCTTCGGGTCGATCGCACCGACCGTGGTCTGGCGGATCATGTAGCCGTTGTCGTTGAGCCCGCGGAAGAGCTCCTGCACCACGGCGTAGTGGTTACGGGTGGTGGTGCGGGTGAACAGGTCGTAGGACAGGCCCAGGCCGGCGAGGTCCTCGACGATGATGCGGTTGTAGCGGTCGGCCAGTTCCTGGACCGGCACGCCCTCCTTCTGCGCCTGCACAAGCAGCGGAGTGCCGTGCTCGTCGGTGCCGGAGACCATCAGGACCTCGTTGCCCGACATTCGCTGGTACCGGGCGAAGACGTCCGAGGGGACGCCGAATCCGGCAACGTGTCCGATGTGGCGGGGGCCGTTGGCGTACGGCCAGGCAACGGAGGTGAGGACATGTTTCGACATGTCCCCCACCCTATTGCATCAGGACCCGGCCTGATCGCCCGACCCTGGATTCGTCGCGGTCTTCGTCGCGGTCTTCTGCGCGCTCTTCTCCGCCTTGCGCTCCAGCCGCTCATCCTCGCGGGCCTCCCACGGGCTGCGGGCGGACCCCGGCGGGACCTGGTGGCGGCGCTCACGGGCGAGCCGCAGGGCGAAGGACCGCTTCTCGTTCTCGTCGAGGAACATCGGGTCCTGTGACAGTCCCTTGTACAGCGACACACACATGAAGAGGATGAGGATCACGAACGGGCAGGCGGCGACGATCGTCACCGACTGGAGGTTGTTCAGGGAGTCCTCGCCACCGGACAGCAGGAGCACCACGGCGATGAGAGCGGTCAGCAGACCCCACAGGACAGTCAGCCTCCGGTCTGCGACGAGCTTGCCGTTCTGGCTCATGGTGCCCATCACCGTCGAGGCGGAGTCCCCCGAGGTGATGAAGAAGGTCGCCAGCAGGATCACCGCGATCACCGAGCTGATGCCGGCGAGCGGA
>OMJG01000761.1_pt1 | contig 22055 bp, 19 predicted proteins | sample 1646431 | NCBI WGS metagenome assembly OMJG01 (sample SAMN03771674, study PRJEB25209) | food metagenome | isolation source: Cotija cheese | place: Mexico:Jalisco,Michoacan | collected 2011-12-12
GGTGTTTTTTTATTTATTTTTTCTTAAGGTGGCTAACTTGATTATAAAATTCGCCGTGTTTTTATTTTTTGGGAACAGTAGTAAGTGTCACATCATAAACATCGTATTTCTGATAAAGTTTATCCTTAATTTTACCCTTTAATTGATAAATCAACATTGCGGTATCTTCTGCATCGACTTTTATAATTATGTCGACAATTAACATATTTCCATTATATCTACTACTTAAATCAACCACATCTAGGACTTCTTCAAAACTATTAATGTCGTTTCGCATGCTTTTTTCCAATACAGGATCAACGTAATCTATCAAGTTCAAAGCTGCTTCTTGAAAAATCACAATTCCTTGCCACAAAATAAATAATCCAATCACTACACTTACAACGCTATCGAGAAATGATATTTTCAAAGCAATTGATATCAAAACTGTGATCATCGTACTAAAACTGGTTGCAACATCTCCTATGCTATCTTTGGCAGCTGCTTGTAAGGAAGAATTGTTCAACTTTTTTCCATTGTGATAATTAATGTACCAGACCACTAACATCAAAACGGTTGCGATACTTGCGCCAATGGCAGAAACAAGATTAGGTCTTTCAAGAATGCTTAAATTTAGCAACCCCTTTATACCGCTATAAATAATTTGAATTGCAATCAAAATAATTATCAAGCTGGTCACTAAAGTAAAAACAGTCTCCAACCTAAACCGGGAAAGCTGCAACGAATTTTTACTACGAATACTTTCCTTTGGCAAATCTCGTCCAAGAATATCATCATCATCGACATCGGTTGCTTCTTTAATGCCAAAAATTAATACTCCAGTTGATAAAACTCCCGAAAGATTGTTTAGCGCATCAGCTCGCAGTGCCTGAGAATTACCAACTTTAGCTAACCAATATTCAATAATAGTAATCAAAATATAAATGAATATATTAATATACAAGAATTTTGTTGAATGTTTTAATTTATTTATTTCTTTTTCCTGAAGTGACCTTTGTAAATTGGATTCTTTAGAAAAGTAATCTTCAAATTTTTTCATACTCTACCTCAAGACTAAGTAAATGACAATTTATAAAGAATGTAAAATAATTAACTCATTTAATCATGGAAAGAGCCAAATCCAAAACCTTTTCACCATCCATCGTGCCAAAATCCTTCATACCTATTACCGCGACCGGAACATCAACTTCCTTAACAACTAATTTAAATAAATATTGAATTTGAGGGCCTAACAAAATAACATCTGGACTATATTTTTTACATTCATCAGGAATAGTCGATCCTGCCGTTGCAAATATTGATACATCAACGTTTCTTCTCTTTGCTGCTTTCTCCATTTTGGTAACTAATAAAGAAGTTGACATCCCACCAGCACAAGCCAACATGATAACTTTTGACATAAGATTAGCCCTCCTATTTTTATGTATGCGTTATCATTATACGACAAAAAAAGACCCGGAAATCAACTGACTTCTGAGTCTTAATTATTATTTATCCAACTCATTAATCTGAGCTTGAACTTGTTCATTACTTCTAAATTCATCATAAGTAGTATCACTACGATCAACCACACCATTAGCAGTTAAGTAAATCAAACGGTTAGCAACTGTTTGAATGAATTGGTGATCATGTGATGCAAACAAAATTGAACCCTTGTAATCAATCAAACTGTCATTCAAGGCAGTAATTGATTCCAAATCCAAATGATTAGTTGGGTCATCTAATAACAAGACGTTAGCTTTCAACAACATCATCTTCGACAACATAACACGAACTTTTTCACCACCGGATAAAACGTTGACCATCTTAGTAACATCGTCACCAGAGAACAACATTCTACCTAAGAATCCACGCAAGAATGTATCATCATCTTCGCCTTTTTCAGCAAATTGACGCAACCAATCGATAATTGATGTTTCTTCATCAAACATAGCGTTGAAGTCTTTTGGCAAGTAAGCTTGGCTAGTTGTAACTCCCCAAGTAACGGTACCAGAATCAGGTGTGATTTCACCAGTTAAGACCTTGAATAAAGCTGTTGTGACCATATCGTTTTTAGCTAAGAAAGCCACTTTGTCGTCTTTATTCAAAATAAAACTAACATTCTTCAAGATTTGCTTGCCATCGATAGTAACTGATAAATCCTTAACTTGTAGCAAGTCATTACCAATTTCTCGGTTAGGGACAAATTTGATAAATGGATAACGTCTGGAACTAGGTTGAATATCGTCTAAAGTAATCTTATCAAGCATTTTCTTACGGGAAGTGGCTTGCTTAGATTTAGATGCATTGGCCGAGAAACGGGCAATAAAATCTTGTAATTCTTTGATTTTTTCTTCTTTTTTAGCATTTTGATCTTGTTTCATTTGTTGAGCTAAAGCTGAAGATTGTTGCCAGAAATCATAGTTACCTGCATAAAGTTGAATCTTACTGTAATCAAGATCAGCCATGTATGTACAAACTTTATTCAAGAAGTAACGGTCATGGGATACAACGATAACAGTATTTTCAAAGTTGATCAAGAATTCTTCTAGCCAATCGATTGAGTCAACATCCAAACCATTTGTAGGCTCATCTAGTAGCAAAACATCAGGTTGACCAAAGAGCGATTGAGCCAACAAAACTTTAATCTTTTGACCAGCAGTTAAGTTAGCCATTTTTTCTTGATGTAAACTTTCAGGAATATTCAAGCCTTGAAGCATTTGCGAAGCTTCACCTTCTGCTTCCCAGCCGCCCATTTCACCAAATTTTGCTTCAAGATCGGCAGCTCTTAGACCGTCTTCTTCACTAAAATCAGGTTTCATATAAATAGCATCTTTTTCTTGCATGATTTCATACAAGTCAGTGTGTCCCATAATGACAGTTTCCATAACTGTATAGTCATCATAATCAAAGTGGTTTTGTTTCAAAGTTGCCAGACGTTCGTTAGGTCCAAGTTTAACTGAACCAGTTGAAGGTGCAATTTCCCCAGACAAAACTTTCAAGAAAGTTGATTTACCGGCACCATTAGCACCAATCAAGCCATAACAGTTACCGGGTGCAAATTTGATATTTACATCTTCAAATAGCTTTCGGTCGGCAAAGTGCAAACTTACGTCATTAACAGTAATCAAATATATAATCCTCATTTCATAAACATAGTTAATGTGCATTATACGGACTATTTTCAACTGATGCAAGAGATTTATCACAATGCCATGGCAATATAATAAATCCCACTTAATCCAATAAAGATATAAATCAAAGTTTTCATAAAACTAATATTTAAATGGCTCACTAATCTATTAGCAATGAATGTTCCAATAATTGATCCTATTATTCCCACGGCTACAAATTTTAAATTATTCAACGACAAAATACCATTAGCAAAACGTAAGCTAGTCATAATAAAGGTATCGATCAAGAAGAATGTTTGAATGCTTGAAAGATATTTCTCCTTAGTATCAGAAATCGTCAGAAAGTATAATGCCATCAATGGCCCACCGATTCCAAACATTCCATTGAAGAATCCTGAAATCAAGGCAAAAATAATCATAACAAACAACGGAATCTTACTAATAGTAATCGATTTCCAATTCATAAATACGTAATATAAAGATAAGGTCACTAATAGTAATCCCAAAAGTAACTTCAAGTGACAAGCTGGCAGATTGCTACTCAAATGCAGTGAAATTATTGCCATTGAAATATAGATCAAAAATGGTTTGATTATCTTGCGCCATTCAAAATACTTTCGATAATGCCAAACGACCATCACATTAGCAACGACCATCGTTAATGTCGAGACCCCAGCGCTTTGATTGATTGGCAATAGATGCGGCAAAAAAACCATCATCACGATACCCGACCCAAAACCAGTCACACCCTGAACAAAGCCCGCCATCATTGCCGCAACCAGCATAATAATTATCCAAAACATATGATGGCTCCTCTACAATAAAAATTATTATTTTTTATAATATTGTTCATCTCCTGGTAATGATAATAATTCAGGCTTGCCATAATAATAACCTTGTCGTAAGTTGATTCCCAGATTACTACTCATTTTGGCATCCTTATCATCTTCAATTCCTTCCAATATCAAACGTTGACCATATTCTTGACTAATTCCTTGCCACATAATCAACTTTTTCTGTAATTCTGGATCTTCATTTTGTGAATTGAAGTTTTGAAGTGCAAATTTTAATTCAGAGGCCATCGGCAAAAAGCTTCTAATCTCCTCTAGGCTATTGTCACCCGTACCAACATCATCCAAAGAAATTTGCATCCCATGCTCCATGAAATTTCGTAGATGAGGAATCAAATAAGCATCAGAATATTTCTTGGGACCCTCTTCTTCCGTCAATTCGACAACTACCTTGGTTGGAAACAACTGTAATTGGCTTTTTATGATGGCTTCTTCCATCCTCGTATCTAGCAATTGTTCGCGATTAACATTAACTGAGCAATAATCTACTTTGAGCCCGAGAATCTTTGTCGTCTCTACCAACAATTTAGAAGTCATTTCCGTGCTGATCTCAGAAAAGGATTTTGGCAAACGCCACCCTTCTGGAGTCAATTGCTTAATCAATAATTCATAACCGTAAATCGTGTCGGTCTTTATATCAATTTGTGGTTGTACAAAATAACGATAAATTTCATTCATAATCTCAATTCTTTCCTATATATCAAAACGATATATTTACTTTTTATAGTAAAAACGTATATACTTTTAGTATAATCCAATTAACGAAATATTTATATTTGGATATTAAAAGAAAAGTTGTGGTAATTCAATGAAAATAGTCATAGTTGGGTGTACTCATGCTGGTATCGCCGCTATAAATCAATGTTTAAAGTATTATCCCGATGCAACCATAGCAGTATATGAGCGCAATCGGAATATATCCTATCTATCTTGTGCTACATATTTACATATCGCTGGCTCCGTTAAAAATCTTGATGAAGCAATGTATGCTAATCCAGAACAATTCATTAAAAAAGGTGTTCAAATGCGGATGCAACATGACGTTATCGAAATCGATGGCAAAAATCATACTATTTTGGCTCAAGATCTCCAAACAAAGGAATTCATCCATGATACATATGATAAATTAATTATGACGACTGGTTCTAAAACTACGATTCCTGTGATTCCCGGTATTGAAAGTACTAAAGTAATGCTTTGTAAAACTTGCGACCAAGCTCAAGAGCTTTACAAAGCATCAAAAAATGCCAAGACAATTGCTATCTTAGGAGGAGGATATTCTGGTGTTGAACTTGCCGAAGGTTATTTAAAATCCGGTCACCAAGTTATTCTCTTCCAACGTAAAGAACAATTACTGAACCAATATCTTGATATAACTATCGCTCAAAAAGTCAAAAAATTACTACTAGACAATAACGTCAAAGTAATGACTAATACCGTGGTGACTCGCTTTAACGAAACCGACGATGGTAAAGTGCTAGTTAAAACTAGTGCTGGTGACTATCTAGTCGACATAGTTACGATCTGTCCTGGTGTTTTACCGCAAGCTGACTTACTCAAAGGACAAGTTGAATTGGCTAAAAATGGTGCCATCATGACCAACGAATACATGCAATCATCTGATCCTGATATTTTTGCAGCTGGTGATGTTACCGAAGTTCATTATAATCCAACTCTTAATTCCAAATATATTCCTTTAGCATCACATGCTATCAGACAAGGCGCTTTAGCTGGAGCCAATGTGATTGAACCAAAATTTAAGACCATTGGTACTCAAGCTACAACAGGTATGCTAGTATTTGGAAACACTGTTGCCAGTACTGGTCTGACTTTACACGAGGCTTTAAATGAAAATTTTGATGCCCAGGAAGTCTTTTTTGAAAGCAACTATCGACCTGATTTTATGCCTACTAATGCTAAAGTTAGTATCGAATTAGTTTATGATCGTAAATCACATCAAGTTCTAGGAGCCCAATTGATGAGTGAACATGAGGTCTCCCAATCAGCCAATACTATTTCAGTCATCATCCAGAATAAAAATACCATCGACCAATTAGCTTATCTCGACATGCTCTTCTCACCTAATTTTGATGAACCATTCAATTATCTTAATTTGGTTGCTCAAAAAGCAGTCGATAAAGAATATCAATATTCAAAAAATCAAAAATTATTTTTGAGGTTACCTTAATGAAATTAAATATCAAGCCACGAGCAAAAAAATATTTAGCCAACAAAATCCCGACCAAAAGTAATTTACTTTTAACAACGACCGACGGAACAAATAATAGTGCAACTTGTGCTTTAGTTTATAGTTTTCAACTAATTATTATCAATAAACCAGATTCAAAATTTTCAATCTTGGTTGACAATAATGCCGGTTATAAAATTTGGATAAACCCTTCCGAAGAATATTTATTTAATGACGGTCTCAGCCTAAATTTTTCACACGGTTCCTTGGTCCTCAGTGACAATGGTGGCGTGATGGATTCAGCTGTTCCTGTCATTGATTGGCGCGATCTTGTTAAATAAGGAGCCCAAAATGACTAAAATCCAGATTAAAGAATTTAACCCTACAGAACTCGAAAAAGTTCGTCAATTCGCTACTACTGGCATGCAATTCGACAAATACATCAACAATAGATTTGCCCTGCATTTTTACGGAAAAATCGTTGCGGAAATGGAATTGAAGAACTCCACCATTGCTTTAGGAGCCTACTTAAACGACAAATTAGTTGGATTCATTTTTGCCAGAGTCAATTTTCAAAGATTAAAATATTCCAATTTAAAAAGAAATTTAACAGTCAGCATAGGCAATAAATTAATTAATCTTTTTGATAACGATGATATGACAAAAACTTATGATCAAGCCAATCAAAAAATGCTCAAACAATTTATGAAAAACAAGCCTGACGGTGAAATTACCTTCTTTGCTGTTGATTCTAATATCAAACACCAGGGTATCGGTACGCAATTACTTGAGGCATTAGAAAATAAGCTCCATCAACAACAAATTTATGTTTTCACAGATTCGAATTGTGATTATCAGTTTTATTTAAAAAAGGGATTTAAAATCTTTGATCAAATTGATGTCACTTTAGATCAAAATGATCCAACACCATTAACTTGTTTCCTATTATATAAAAATATTTTGTAAAATAAAAAGCCAACTGGGAAATCCCAATTGGTTTATTTTTATCCAATAATATATTTAGCATCGACCCACTCGTTTGTAGCAACACGATGATAAGTAACACCATCGATAGTCTTTGTTTGATCAGTTACCCAAGGAGTATTGTTGGCTAAAGCACGATTAGTTATTGTCTTTGTGATGTTATTTTGAATGGCTACTAAAGGCACATAACTACCATTACTATTATTTACGCTAATTACCCCCTTTGAGGAAATTGCGTTATTTGTCGAATTACTATTAGTTTGATTACTACTATTATCTACACTAACTGTTTGTGGTGCTTGATAACTCGTAAAATAATTATCGTAAAGCTGTGAGACATCAAAATTACCATAACTGCCATCGAATTGATAATGGCTCGTCCATTGCCAACCATGAGCATTAGGATACCAATACTGATCAGTAGCATCATAAGGATAAGCGGCTATCCAACCTTTTTTGACTTGCATGACCAAATTAACCCAAGAGCCCATCGTGTAAATATCAGAACGATAACCATATTTTGCTACTTGATTAATGAAAGCAATGTTACTTTGAGTATTTGTTCCCGGATCGTTATGTTGCTGTTCAGTACTTTCAACATCAGTTACCAAAACAGCTCCCGCTGGCAATCCGTCGGCCTTAGCAGTTTGAGCAGCAAAATTAGCTTCAGCAATAGCTTCGTTTACATTACTATAGTGAGTATAATGATAACCATGAATATAAAGTCCCGCAGCTTGTGCTGTTTTAATGTTATTAGCTGCATAAGCATCCTTATAAGTAGTTCCTTCACTGATCTTAGTAACGGCAGCTTTTACACCATAATTATTATGCATATCTTGAAAGTTAGCGATTGTCATAGCTCCATTATGATTGGAGACATCAACCATATCCATACGTGCAGCATCGACCGTGGTAACGCAGAAAAATAACGTTACTAGTGAAGCAATTGTTGCAATAATCGCAGAAATTTTCTTCTTAGACATAATTCTCCCCCTATAACAAAAAAATATTTATTCAAAGTATACCCTCTTTATCATTGATATAACGGTATTTCTAGAAATCTTAAAAACAATATAATAATTATTTCAGCCATTTAAGTTGTGCACAATCAATTTACGTGGTATAGTATTAACTGTAATAAAGGTTGTACACAACTTAATGTTTGGCAATCAATTAAATTTAGTTCCCGAAAGGATCTTATATAAAATGAAAATCAATATTAAAGAAACTCAAACATACTTAAAGAATAAAGAAGTTCCAACAAACGCTAAAATGATTCTAACAACTGACGATGGTTCAAATAAATACTCAAGCCTTGGTGGTAGTTGTGCTATCGGTGATAAGTTCCAAATCGTTATTTTAAAGGATGATGATCCTAATTACACAATCGACTTAGAAAATGATGCTGGTCTTGATCTTAAGACTTCCCCATCTGATGCCGACTTATTAGGTAATGGTCTTAACATTTCTGTATGGCACAATGCTTTAGCTCTTAAAGATAACTCTGGTATTCTTGATGGTTCACTAGCTGTTGTCGATTGGAGAAATGTTAAACCTGAAACTGACCAAGAACGTCGTGACAAAATGATCAAGCTTGGTGACCAAATTTGTTAATCAGTTTGTGATTAATTTATCTAATTACCAAAAATATATTTTGCTTTATTGAGCTGATAGTTTGCAAGAATTCACAACATGCTGTAACTTAAAGTACGTAATGAGAATAATTGTAAACTAATCAGTGTTGCACAATTCAAATTATTGTAACGGAAAGGATCTTAATTTATGAAAATTAATATTAAAGACGATGCACAAAAATACTTAGCTGATAAAATACCAGCAGGAAGCACAATGATCTTGACTACCGATGATGGTTCAAACAAGTACTCAAGTCTTGGTGGTAGCTGTGCTATTGGTGATAAATTTCAACTAGTTATTCTTAACGAAAATGATCCTAAATATACTGTTCCGATTGAAAATAACGCCGGCTACAAACTAGCTACTGAACCTCAATATACAGATTTCTTCACTGCTGGTCTTAACATTTCTCTATGGCACAATGCCTTGGCTCTTAAAGACAACTCAGGTATCTTAGATGGTGCTCTTTCAGTTGTTGACTGGAGAAACGTTAAACCTGAAACTGCTGAAGAACGTCGTGCAAAAATGGAAAAACTTGGCGACCAAATCTGCTAATCATTTACTAATAATCAAAAATACACTAAAAGACCTCGACATCTATTTTGATATCGAGGTCTTATTTTTATTTATAAGTACTATTTTTTACCTGCACGGCGTTGGAAGAATTTAACAATTTCAACGATTAAAATCATCAAGACTCCGGCACCTAAAACAATCAACCATTGTTCTAAGTTTAGTTCAGTTACATGGAATAGACTGTTGAATCCTGGAACAACAATCGTTGCTGCTACCATGATAAATGATGTTAATACACCAATATTAAACATCTTATTCTTGAACATATGAACTTTAAAAATAGATTGATAAGTCGATTTAACATTAAATGCGTGGAACAATTGAATCAAAGCTAAAGTTGCATAAGCCATTGTTAAAGCATCAGCGTGCATTGCATCATTAGCTGTGTGAACTGGGAACATGATGGCTAATCCATAAACTCCTAATGTTATTAGTCCTTCAAGAATACCTTGATAAACAATTGAAGAACCGATTCCGCCACCTAAGAAACTAGAACGACGTCCACGAGGTTTTTTATCCATAATACCTGGTTCAGTTGGTTCAACCCCTAAGGCAATTGCTGGGAAAGTATCGGTTGCTAAGTTGATCCAGAGCAATTGAACTGGTAATAAAATATCCCAACCTAACAAAGTCATCATGAACAATGTCAAAACTTCACCTAAGTTAGCTGAAAGTAAGTATTGAATTGATTTTTGAATATTGGAGAAGACCTTACGACCTTCTTCAACAGCAACGATAATTGTAGCAAAATTATCATCAGCCAAGACCATATCAGAAGCACCTTTTGAAACTTCAGTACCTGTGATACCCATACCAATACCGATATCAGCAGACTTCAAAGCAGGAGCATCATTGACACCGTCACCAGTCATCGCTACAACTTTACCTTTATCTTGCCAAGCTTTAACGATTCTAACCTTATGTTCTGGAGAAACACGAGCATAAACTGAATATAATTGAACTTTCTTTTCAAATTCTTCGTCACTCATTTGGTCCAATTGAGCTCCAGTAATGACTGCTGCATCATCACCAGCTTCAATAATTCCTAATCGAGCAGCAATAGCTTCAGCAGTATCTTGATGGTCACCAGTAATCATCATTGGACGAATACCAGCTTTTTTAGCATCAGCAACCGCTTTAGCAGCTTCAGGACGTTCTGGATCAATCATCCCAATCAGACCTGCAAAAACTAAATCATTTTCAACGGTCTCTGAATCAACGGTTTGTGGAATTTCATCGATGATCTTATACCCCATCGCCAAAACTCTTAGAGCTTGAGTTGCCATTGATTTATTTTGCTTTAAGATTTCTGTTTTGTCAGCCTCAGTAAAATCAGCAACTTCATCGGGAGTCTTTTGAATTTTGGTAACTCTTTGTAACAACATGTCAGGAGCACCTTTAACTGCTACTAAGAATTTACCATCGGATAATTTGTGAATCGTTGACATCAATTTACGATCTGAATCAAAAGGTACTTCAGCAACACGAGGTTCCTTCTTCAATTCATCTTCAACTTGATAATCATGGTCAAATCCAAATTGGACCAAAGCAGTTTCTGTTGGATCACCGACTAAGGTACCATCGTTTTGAATTTTTGTATCATTGGCAAAAGTCATCACTTGAAGGACTTTATCGGCACCAGTAATGTTTGATGAAGCATCATTTAACTTACCGTATTGATAAAACTTTTCAACGGTCATTTTATTTTGTGTTAAAGTACCAGTTTTATCAGAAGCAACGATATCCGTACTACCCAAAGTTTCAACAGCTGGAAGTTTTCTAACTAAAGCTTTACGCTTAGCCATTCTAGTTGTTCCAAGAGCCAAAATAATCGTAACGATAGCTGGTAGACCTTCTGGAATTGCAGCTACGGCCAGTGAAATTGCAACTAACATCATGTTGATAACTAATTCATTCATAGGCAATCCTGAATGATTATTGAATATACCAACGGCAAAGATCACAGCAGCGATCCCTAAAATCAACCAAGTTAATGTTTTACCAAGTGAGTTTAAATTATCTTGCAGTGGTGTGCTAGTTTCTTCGGCTTTGTTGATCATTCCAGCAATCTGACCAACTTGTGTGTCCATCCCAACACCAACTACGACCCCAGTTCCACGACCATAAGTAACATTACTATTCATGTATGCCATGTTCTTACGATCACCTAACGGAACGTCCTCATCGGGTAAAGTTTTCGCTTCTTTTTCAACCGGAACGGATTCACCAGTCAAAGCGGCTTCTTCTATCTTCATTGAAGCTGAGTCAATCAAGCGGATATCTGCTGGAACAATATCACCAGCTTCTAGTAAAACCAAATCTCCTACTACTAAAGCTTCACTACTAACTGTTTCTAGTTTACCATTTCGTTTGATATGGGCTTCAGGTGTCGACATTTCTTTCAATGCATCAATTGCTTCTTCAGCTTTTGATTCTTGGAAAACGCCAAAGACAGCATTAATAATTACCACTGCCAAAATCAAAGCCGCATCAGCCCACTCTTGAGCCACAAATCCAGAAATCAGCGCTGCGACCAATAAGACAATAATCATGAAATCTTTAAATTGATCAAAAAATCTTTGGAACAAATTCTTTTTCTTGCCTTGTGCTAAAGCGTTTGGCCCATTTTCTTCCAAACGCTTTTTCGCTTGGTCGGTACTTAATCCAGCTTCACTAGTTTGCAACTTATCTAATAGTGAAGCTTTATCCAGTGCATAATATCGAGTATCTTTCAAAATCCAACCCCTCCTTTGGTTTAAAAAAAGAGACTTGCACGCCAAAAAGCGTACAAGTCTCACTAATTAAGACAAAACCAGACTTACGTCTTGCTGACGATTTTGTCACAGGCAACTTTTCTGCAAGTTACTCCCTTGTTTAAAATCAGTATATCGAATATCTATATTTAAATCAAAGAAAAGATGCAATAAATTAAATTATATATTTGGCATTAACCCATTCATTGGTTGCTACTCGATAATATGTTGTTCCATCGACAACCTTAGTTTGATCAGTTTGCCATGATGTGTTATTTGCTAAAGCACGATTAGTTATCGTTGTCATACTTCCGTCATCTTGTAAAGCCATCAACGGTACATAGCTACTTGAAGAATTGTCTACTTCAATTATAGAACTAGTAGATCCACTATCAGTTACAGCCGAATCATCTGTTGAGGTGGTTGTACTTGAAGTATTTGGTGACTGATATGTTGTAAAGAAATCATCATATAACTCAGATACATCAAAATAACCACTGCTTCCACTAAAAGTATAAGTACTCGACCATTGCCAGCCGTGATTAGATGTGTACCATTCTTGTCCAGCAGGATTATATGGATATGATGCGATCCAACCGGTATCGACATTCATTACACTACCGACCCATGAACCCATGGTATAAATTGTTGAACGATAACCATACTTAGCAACTTCGGTCATGAAAGCTTGATTATCGGCATCATTTTGTGATTCAGATACAGAACTTTGTTCTGAACTTTCAACATCAGTAGCTAAAACTGCTCCTTGTGGTAACCCATCAGCTTGAGCCAATTTTCCAGCATAATCTGCTTCAGCAATCGCACTAGCTACGCTATTATAATGAGCAAAGTGATAACCACTAATATACATGCCCGCTTTTTGAGCATTTGCAATATTATTAGCAGCTGTACTATCCTTAAAAGAAGTACCTTCACTAATTTTAATTACGACTGCTTTAACGCCATAGTTGTTGTACATATCTTGGAAATTAGCAACAGTCATAGCTCCATTATTGTTAGACACATCGACCATATCTGTCCTTGCAGCACTAACATTAGTTGCTCCCAAAAGTACTACCAAAAGCGAAAATATCAAAGCTAAAAGAATTGTCGTTTTTCTTTTTAAAACCATTATCAAATCTCCCTCTTGTTGTTATCACAACAAAAGAATTATAAAACTGGTATTAAAAAATGAACCAAAAATTACATGATTGTACTAATAAATTAACATGGTAACTATTTTTTAATCAAAAATTAACTTGATTTATTGTTTTTTTTGATTTTTATTTTTAACAACAATTCTTGCTTATTTACGGAGGTTTTTATGAACTATAAATACATCTTAATCGACTTAGACGACACTATCCTAGATACGAGAGCCAACACACGTAATGCTCTAAAAGAAATGTCAGAATTCGTCGATTTTCCCTTTAATGATGAACAAATTCAATATTGGTATCAGATGAATGACTACTTATGGAAACAATTGGAAGAAAAACAAATTAGCCGACAGGAACTGATGAACAGTCGCTTTCCAAACTTATTCCGTCATTTCAATAAAAAAATCGATACTACCAATATAAATCAACAGTACTTTGCTGTATTAAACCAACAACATGAATTAATGCCCGGTGCTAAAAAGACTCTACAAGAATTAAATAAAACTTATCGGTTATTTGCCGCTTCAAACGGAACTAGCGATAAACAGTATTCCCAGACTGCTGGTGCAAAAATCGACCAATATTTTGAAAAGATATTCTTATCAGAAAATATTGGTTTCGATAAACCTGATAAAAAATTCTTCGAATCTATTGAAAGTGAACTACAAGCACCGCCAAAAGATTTCTTAATGATCGGTGACTCACTTTCTTCAGATATAGCCGGTGCTAATGATAGCGATATTGACAGTCTTTGGTATAACAAGAATAAAAAAGTCAACCAAAGTCACGTCAAACCAATTTTTGAAGTAACTAGTCTACCAGAAATCATTAATATCCTTCAGTAATTATTCCATAGTTAAGACAATTCTCTTACCTTTAGTTTGTTGATTTTCCAGCAATTGATGGGCCTTTGCTGCTTGATCAAGTGGCATTTTTATAATTTCATCAGTTAACAAACGTCCAGCTTCAAAATTATCATTTAAAATCTTGCCCGCTGATTGGATTTGGCTTAAAGTAGCGTGGCTGATGACGAATCCATTGATGCTTTGGCTCTTCGTGTATATTTGACGAACACGAAAATTGAATTGATTATCTTTTGGAGCTGTAATCAGAGCAATTTTCCCATATAAATTCAGATGATCTAAGTTGTCTTGTAAATTAACCTTTCCGGACGTATCAACAATGTAGTCATAACTACCTTGGATTGATTTATGGTAATCGAATGTCTTATCAGTTCCCAATTGCTGTAATTTCTCAAAATCATTGGGATTACTAGTAGTCGTTACTTCAAGGCCCAATGATTTGGCCAATTCGATAAATTTTGTCCCGACGTGGCCTGCTCCGCCCTCAATTAAAATTTGTTGATCACTTTTTACTTGAAGTACATCTGACAATACAATCGCGGCGGTGGCTGAAGAATGAACTGAAGCAACTAATTTAACTGGATCAACTTCTGGTGCACGAAACAGTCTTTTTGCAGGTACGGCAACAAATTCACTACTCGTACCCATGCGACCGTCGTACCCCATACTGTTGGTCCAAACTAAATCGCCTATTTGAAAATCAGAAGTATCTTTTCCAATCGCACTGACTGTTCCAACAGCATCTCGTCCAATCACGAACGGAAAAGCTTGTTTAGTTTTAAAACTTCCCGCTCTAACAAAAGTATCGACAAAATTCACTGATACGGCTTTAACTTTTACTAAAATTTCATCTGTTTTTAATTCTGGGACTGGCAATTGACCAATTTTTATGGTTGATGCCGGTCCATTTTTTTCGATATATGCTGCTTTCATAATTACTCCTGACAAAAAAGACATCCGACTTGGATGTCTCTTTTCTATTTAATATCGTAATCAACTGGATTGATTTCTTTAGAAGCTTTCTTCAAGTGGAACATAGCTCTGAAGAAGATAACTAACAAGATGACCACTCCAGCTGTGAAAATAATATCAGGCACTGATCTAGCAATCGTTAAGCCATTTTCTAATGGTTGACGATAAAAGCTGATCTGTCTAGCGTGCCAATAACCATTTTCAAGAGCATCTTTTAACTGTAAATAACCCAATGGCATCAAAGTAACGAAGACCATTCCAGCTAAACCTACATTCATTGTAATGCATGCCCATTTGATCCACTTCTCAACTTTTGTAGTCCAGAAGTTAGTTTCAGTTAAATGTCTAATGGCAAACAACATGATAGCAACGGAGAAGAATCCGTAAACACCTGCCATTGAAGCATGAGCGTGTGCTGAAGTCCATTGTGTTCCGTGTTCAAAGTAATTGATAGCTGGGGCATTGATCAAGAATCCTAAAGCACCAGCACCTAAGGCGTTCCATAAACCAGTTGAAACTAAGAACATAAAAGTACCTTTGTAAGGGAAGCCTTTATGACTATCTTTATAAACACGATAATGAGTATATGCTTCCCATACCAATAGACAAAGTGGGATTACTTCTAGTGCTGAGAAACAAGCACCTAAGGCTAACCAAATCGAGTGGTCACCTTCCCAGAAGTAATGATGTCCCATACCAACAACACCTGTTCCCAATAGTAAAATCAATTGGAAATATAGCGCTCTGATAGTTGATTTGATAGTTGTTAACTTCATATCGACCATCAAATAACCAATCAAGATAACCGCAAATGACTCGAAGATTCCTTCAACCCACAAATGAACGATCCACCATCTCCAGTAATCAGCGAATGTGACGTGTGAATTTGGCAAGATGAAGAGCGATGCCAAATAGAAAGCTGGAATGGCGATGGAACCAATGATCAATAATTGTAGTAATCTGGAACGATGAAGATTCTTTTTGATTTTAATTGCTGGTACGAAACCACGCAACATAATGAAAATCCACAAGAACATCCCAATAATGAAGAGAATCTGCCAGAATTTACCCATTTCAGCGTATTCCCAGCCATAATGACCAAAAATCCACCATTTACCATTGATAAAACCAAGTGTTGATCCCCACTCACCTAACATGGAGCCACCAACGACAATGATCAAAGCCCAGAACAAAATATCAACTAAAATTCCTTGACGTTTTGGCTCTCGACCAAGAACCCGTGGCGTGATATAAATTCCAGTTGCTAACCAAGCTGTAGCAATCCAAAAAATAACTAGTTGCAAATGCCAAGTTTTCGCTAGATTGAATGGCCAGATGTATTGCAATGGCAAACCAAAGAAGGTGTCTTCAACATAATAATGCGACATCAACTCACCTAAAAGAATTTGAACTAAGAACATCATCATAACGATCAAGAAGAACTTAGCTGTCTTTCTTTGTGAATTACTGATTGGTTCATCCGTCCTAATTTCCGGTATATCAGCGTATGATTCATTAAATTGCATATCAAAATGATATTTCTTATAGAAATAAATTACTACTCCAACACCAGCAACTAATACCGCAACGGATAAAGCTGTCCAAACCATAGCCTCACTAGTCATAATATTGCCAGCATCTAAATCATAGGGCCAATTATTAGTGTATGAGTATGTTTGATGTGGTCGATTAGTTGATGACAACCAAGCACCCCAGAAGAAGAAATAAGTCAATTGGTCAATTTTATCACCATTTTGCATGAAATCATCAGTATTGTTGTGAATCATGTTCTCCGGTAAACCTGCTTCGTGAGGATTATTTCTAAACTCATGACGGTAGTGTTTCGTCAAATGATTCACCCCAGCCACTTGAGCAGTAGTCAAAACTAATTGATCCGTTTTACTATTGTAGCGATTTTTACGGATCTCGTGTTTTACTCTTCCCTTAATTCCTGATTGTTTTTCAACACTTAAATCTTTGAAATTAGTTTTGTATTGTTTTTGAGCATAATAATTTTGCATCCCCTGAATATAAACGTGCAAAGATTGTGCCGTGTAGTCGGGACCAAAATAAGTTCCGTTTCCTAAATAGGACCCGTAGTCAGTTAAGCCATATTTTTCATAGACCGCTTGTCCAGAAAGCAATTGTTTCTTAGTGACGATAGTGGTTCCTGATTCATCTACCATTTTTGAAGGCCTAGGTGCTTCGTTTTTAAAAATCAAAAATCCACCTGCAATCAAAATAGAAAAGGCAATTACTAGAACCCAAAGAAGCGTTCTATTCAGTCTTTTATAGACTTGCATTCTATCTCCCCCTATAACAAAATCATGGTCAATTTCGAATAATTTCTAAATGAACAAAGAAGACCACACTTTGAGTGTAGTACGCTTACAATTGAATGTAAATGATTTTTATATGATTTAATTATATTCTTGATATACTTTTATAAATATCAAGTTTTGCACTTTTGTATATGGGATTTGATGTGGAACCGGTTCGATAGACTAGAATAACCGTGATTACAGCGTTGATTAGTTTACATTGCGTTATAATCGATTTGGTCATAAATAATTTTATTTTTATTGGGGAGGGATTTTTATGTTACATTATTTTGACCTGAAACGTCCTCAAAAATTGGGCTTATCAATTGACGAACAAAAGAGTCGTTGGTTTCGTGAATTCTTAAAGTCATTTTTGGTCGTCTTCTTCGTTTATTTCTGTATGTATTTGATCCGGAATAATCTTTCTGCAGCACAACCTTTGTTAGTTAAAGATGGGATTTCTACAACTGCACTAGGTTGGATCGGTTATGGATTCTCACTAGCTTATGGGATTGGTAAAACCGTCTTAGGTTACGTTGTCGATGGTAAGAATACTAAGAAGTTCATGTCATTTCTTTTGATTCTCGCTGCAATTATGACATTAGTCATTGGGGTTGCCTTATTAATGGATCAAGCCCCCGTCGGATTAATCTTAGTCCTCTGGTCATTGAATGGTATTTTCCAATCACCTGGTGGTTCAGCCTCCTTGTCTACCATTTCACGTTGGACAACGACTACTACTCGTGGACGCTATATCGGGATTTGGAACATTTCTCATGAATTCGGTGGTGCCGTTGCTGGTGTTATTGCTCTTTGGGGTGCAAACCATCTCTTTGGTGGTAACGTCGGTGGTATGTTTATTTTTCCCGCTATTATTGGTTTGATTATCGGTTTCTGGGGATTATTCTTCGGTGCCGATGACCCACAAGAACTAGGTTGGGACCCTAGTGAAGTCATCTTTGGTGAAAATATCTCAAAAGCTGATCAATCGGCTTCTAAGATGAGTAAGTGGACTATTTTTAAGACCTTTGTTATGAAGAGTCCTTGGGTCTGGCTATTGTGTATCGCTAACGTCTTTGTTTATGTCGTTAGAATCGGAATCGTCAACTGGGCACCTTTGTACACCGTTCAACAACTTCACTTTACTGTTGCTCAAGGTGCTAACACTTTGTTGCTCTTCCAACTAGGTGGCATTATCGGTAGTGTTGTTTGGGGCTGGTTCTCTGATCTTCTGAAAGGACGTCGGGCAGTCGTTTCGATTATCTGTTTAGCTTTAACGGCCTTCGTTGTTTTAGGCTATCGTTACGGAACAACTCCTATGATGATCAATACTTCATTGTTTTTCTTAGGTATGTTGATTTACGGACCACAACTACTGATTGGTGTTTCTGTTATCAGCTTCGTTCCTAAAAACGCCTTGAATGTTTCTGATGGATTGACAGGTACCTTTGCTTATATTTTCGGTGATTTGATGGCTCAAGTTGGTTTTGCGGCTATCGCTGACCCTAAACAAAATGGTCTCTCAATTCTTGGAATGAATCTTCATGGTTGGAATGATACCTTCATTGTCTTCTATTTGGCAGTCGTGTTGAGTATCGTTATTCTAGCCATTATCGCTATTGGTGAAGAAAAGCGGATTCGCCAACAACTAAACTAATCTAACAAAAACAGGTTTGATTCCTTAGTCGAAATCAAACCTGTTTTTATTTACTTTTCTTTTACAAAATAATCTTCTAGAAACTTAGCTAGACCATCTTTAGCATTAGTTTCGGTAACAAAATTAGCTACCTTTTTAACCTCAGGTAAGCCATTACCCATTGCTACTGAATATTTAGCTTCTTTCATCATCCCAACGTCATTCATTCCATCACCAAAAACAAAAGTATGATCATAATCAATACCCCATTCTTGTTGAATTCTTTTGACCGCAGTTCCTTTATCCGTCCTCAATGGTATCATCTCCAAATTATCTGGACTTGAAGATGACATTTCCATTAGTTGGCTGTCGACCAATTCATCTCGAACGATATTGAGCTCCGACATATCGCCACGACTCAAAATCACTCCATTAGTAATGTCTTTAGTAACTGATTCTAATTCCGAAAAGCTTTCGACTTCCTCATAGCCAAAATCTTCATCAAAATTACCAGCATTTTGAGCTATAAAATCAGGAATTTTTCTAGTGAAGTAGGCTTTTTCTGGTGTGAACAGCATCATTGGCAACTGATATTTGGACGTTATTCGATAAGCTAATTTAACTGATTCTGAACCTAGTTTAATTATTTCACGACCCTTTGCTCCATCAAATACAGCACCGTTAGACGTTATCATTTTTACATTAGGATTCAATAGTCTTTGTGTAATTTTAGCTAATTCATACATACGTCCAGTTGCAATGTAAAAAACTACGCCTCGCTGTTGTAAATCTTCGATTGTTTGCTTAGTTCGTGGAGATATATGCTTATGATCACTTGTTAAAAGCGTTCCATCAAGATCCATAAATACTAAATACTCTGGCATGAATTTTCCCCTCGATTTTTTAAATAATTTCATAATCTATTGTAGCAAAGTTTTTGTAATCGGTTACTTTATTCGGGCTAATTGTTTAAGTAATTCTTCTCTTTGTTGCTTTAATCTCTTACCAACATCGGTTTGAGCGACTCTTTTTCGACTTACAGCTTGTTCTATTACCCTTTTGGTCGAAACAACGTCAGTCATTTCTTTGATTGCTTTATCTCTAGTTGTAAAAGGCTCGTGGGTCACTAATTGCAAGCCATAAGAATTTGATAGCAGTGTGTATCCACCAATACCAGTCGTTTTGTGATATGGCTTTGACATTCCACCATCTATCACAAAAATTTTCCCATTAGCCATAATTGGCGATTCTCCAACTCTGACTGGCGTATGACCATTGATAATATGACCATTCTCTAAGCCAAAGTTTTGTAACAACTTATCGGCAAACCATTCTTCTTGACGTAAAGAGTAATAAGGATTTAAAACTTCAACATGGGTCTTTTTATCAGCGATAAAATAACGTTCAAAAGTTGTCATTCGGTCTTTTCCAAACAGAGGCGATAATTTTCCCGTCCATAAATACCAAATCATATCAACATCTTGACTAGTCGCTTTATTTTTTAAAGCTTCTCGGATGATTTCATCGAAATAGTCAAATAGAGTATGTCCAAAATATTTATGACCATCAATTTCTAAACTCAACAATTCTCCATTTTTATCAACGGGAACACAACCGTGTAACAAAAGATTATCATTATATTTTAAATACATTGAACCGTTGTCAATCAAATAATTAATATGACGATGTAGCTTCTCTGAGTTAGCAAATTGTTCCATCAAATAATCAATTATTGCAGTTTCATCTTCCGTCAATTGATAAGGATCCTCTCGATCAATTAACTGAAAACATCCCTCTTGAATAGGATAAGTTTGTCCATCTATCGTGATAGTTTGACGATCAAAATCAATTTTTTCTAATAAAAGCCGACTCTCCATTTGAAATTCTGGATGTTTTTTTATTGTTTGACCTTCTAATTTAAACTGCATGATGGCAGCGGCCTGTTGAACGCAGCCATCGATTGTTGCTTGTGATTTAGAAATTTTTTTGCCTGTGTCCGATTTTGGTAAAAACACTGTTTGTGCCTGATAATTTTTCAAAGAAAAATCAACCATCTTCTGTAAATCGATTCCATATGCAGTTTGTAAAATCGTTAAATTATCATAACGTGCACAAATTCGTAAAAGGTTTAGCATACACAATTTAGATCCAGCCAGACTACCCATCCACAAAATATCGTGATTCCCCCATTGAAAATCAAAACTCTGCCAATGTCTAGCTAAATGTTCGATCACAAAATCCGGATGTGGACCACGATCATAAATATCACCGATAACATGAACGTGATCGACTACCAAACGCTGAATAGAATGACATGTTGCAATAATGAACTCATCAGCCATTTGTAAATCAATAATCCCATCCAAGATATTCTGATAAGACAATTGTTTTGTTTCCATATTGTTATCAGCATAAAGTAATTCTTCAGTCACATAAACAAATTCGGGATCGAGGGTTTTTCTAACTTTAGAACGAGTATATTTGTTAGCTGTATAACGTAACATTTCAATTAAATTATTAAAAGTATCCATATACCACTGCGTCAAATCATCTTTATCATCAATACTAGCTTTCGTTCTTTTCAAAATTTCTGAAGGGTAATAAATCAAAAAAGCTAACTTCTTTTGAGAAACGCTAGACAAACGACCGGTAAATAATTCAGCAATTTTTTGTTTAGTATTTCCTGATCCATTACGCATAATGTGGGCAAATTCATCATATTCACCGTGGATATCGCTGACGAAAACTTCGGTACCTTTGGGCAATCCTAAAATTGCCGATAAATTAATCAATTCCGTCTTAAGTTCATTTTCCGTTGTAAAATTATTAGCCATTTGTATATACCTTTCTAAATATTATTGATTAAATAGTTATATTAACAATGACAATTAAAACTATACCATTTAAAGAAAACGATTCCAAGACACAAAAAAGACACCCATTTGGATGAGACTGCTGAAAAAGTAGTTAACTTAATGAGGAAAGCGTTACTTGAATGCGAAA
>OMJG01000762.1_pt1 | contig 22043 bp, 13 predicted proteins | sample 1646431 | NCBI WGS metagenome assembly OMJG01 (sample SAMN03771674, study PRJEB25209) | food metagenome | isolation source: Cotija cheese | place: Mexico:Jalisco,Michoacan | collected 2011-12-12
CCCCGGCACCGCCGGGCTGCGCAGGGTCGGCGCGGTGCTGGCCGCGGGCCGGGCCGCGATGGCCGAGCCGGACGTTTCGGCGGAGAACGTGCTGTGGGCCCTGTGGGAGGCCAGCGGCCTGGCGAAGACCTGGGAAGAAGCCTCCCGCGGCGCCGGTCCGGCAGCCCAGCGGGCCCACCGTGACCTGGACGCGATGGTCGAGCTGTTCAAATCCGCCGAGCGCTTCGCCGAGCAGCAGACCGGCGCCGGCGTCGAGCAGTTCCTGGACTACCTGGACAGCCAGGACCTGCCCATGGACACCCTCGCACCGGTCGGCGGCCCCAGTGCAGCCGTGAGCCTGCTGACCCCGGCCTCCGCGGCCGGGCGCGAATGGCCCGTGGTGATCGTTTCCGGCGTGCAGGACGGGGTCTGGCCCAACCTCACCGTGCGCGGCGGTCTGCTGGCCGCCCCGCAGCTGGCCGACGCCGTGTTCCTCGGCCCCGAGCAGGCCGCCCGCGTCACCCACGGGATGCGGGTGCGAGAGACCCGGGTGGATGAGCTGCGCATGTTCGCCGCCGCCATCTCCCGGGCCTCCCGGCGCCTGGTGGTCACCGCCGTCGCCGACGCCGAGACCGAGCCCAGCGAGCTGCTGGCCATGCTCGCCCCGGACCAGATGCAGCAGCCCGCCCTGACCCCGGTGCGCCGGCCGATGACCCTGCGCGGGCTGGTCGCCGAGCTGCGCAGGGCCGCCCAGGACCCGCAGGATCCGGACCGGGCCCTGCGCGCCGCGGACTGCCTGGCCCGCCTCACCCTGGACGACGGCGCCCCGGATGCTGACGCCCCGGGTAAGGGCGGTCCGGCCCAAGGCGTCGCGGACGGTTCCGCAGGTTCCGCCGCCGACGGTGGTGCGCCGCGGGCCCCACTGCCGCCGGTGCCCGGAGCGCACCCGGATGACTGGTGGGGCCTGGCCCCGCTGTCCAGCACCGAGCCCGCCCTGCCGGCCGAGAAGCCCGTGCCGGTGACCCCCTCCCGGATGGAGGGGATCGTGCGCTCCCCGCTGGACTGGTTCGTCGCCGTCTCCGGCGGGCAGGCCGGCACGGACCTGTCCCGCTCCCTCGGCACCCTCATCCACGAGGTGGCCCAGGACCTGCCCGAAGCCCCCGGGCACGAGCTCGTCGCGGAGCTGCGCCGCCGCTTCGAGGCCCTGCGCCTGCCCGAGACCTGGGAGACCGAGCAGACCTGGCAGCGCGCCGAGACCATGATCCGCAAATTCGCCCAGTACGCCGTGGACTCCCGACTGAAGGAGGGACGCCGGCTGGCCGGCATCGAAGGCTCCTTCCAGGTGCTGGTGCCCGGGCCCGCCCGCGATGCGCTGCTGACCGGCCGGGTGGATCGCCTCGAGGTGGACCAGCTGGGCCGGTACGTGGTGATCGACCTGAAGACGGGGCGCCACGCACCCACCAAGGCCCAGATGGCCCACCACCCCCAGCTGGCCGGGTACCAGGTGGCTCTGGCCGCCGGGGCCGGCCAGGCCATGGCCGCCCAGGCCGCCCCCGGCGGGGTCGATGCGGCCCCGTCGGACACCGGTCCCCAGGGGGGCTTGCCGGATGTCGCCGCCCCGCAGCAGGCTTCCGGGCAGCAGGACGGCGACCCCGAGGTCCTCGAGCTGCGCGGAGCCCGCCTGACCGAGCTCTCCGGCGGTGCGGCCCTCGTGCAGCTGGGCACCGGCACCGCCTCCTACGGGAACCAGCACCAGGAGGCCCTGGGCCCGGAGGATCAGTGGGCGGTGGACCTCGTGCAGCGCTGCGCCGAGCTGATCGCCCACGAGCGCTTCCAAGCCCGGCACACCGAGCAGAACACCGGCGCCCACGGACTCGGCTGCGCCCTGCCCGAGATCTGTCCCCTGTGCGCCACCGGAAGGCAGGTCACCCAGCCATGAGCACCCCCCTCGCCGCCCAGGCCCGCCACACCCCCGAGGAGATCGCCCGCATCCTCGGGCGCCCCGCCCCCACCGCGGAGCAGTCGCGCATCATCAGCGCCGACCTCGCCCCGCGCCTGGTCGTGGCCGGGGCCGGATCCGGGAAGACCGCGACCATGGTGGACCGGGTCGTGTGGCTCGTCGTCAACGGCTTCGCCCGGCCCGAGGAGATCCTCGGCGTCACCTTCACCACCAAGGCCGCCGCGGAGCTGCGCCAGCGCATGGTCTCCCGGCTGGCGACCCTGGCCGAACACGGCCTGCGCCCCCCGGGAGAGGATCCGCAGGCCCCGGAGCTGGACCCGACCGTGTCCACCTACCACTCCTACGCCAAGGCCCTGGTCAGCGAGTACGGGCTGCGCATCGGCGTCGAGCGCGACGCCGCCCAGCTGGGTGCCGCCCAGAGCCACCAGCTGGCCGCCCAGCTCGTCGCCCACTGGGAGGGGCCCCTGCCCGAGCAGGTGCCGGCCGCCTCCACCCTGGTCACCGCCGTGCTGCAGCTCAGCGGGGAGTGCGCCGAGCACCTCGTGGACCCCGCCGATGTCGCGGCGACCTGCGAGACCGAGCTGGCGCGCCTGCGGGTCCTGCCCAACGACCACCCCAAACAGCTGAAGAAGGCCGAAGCCGCCCGCAACGCCGCCGTGACCAAGCTGGAGCAGAAACTGCTGGTCGCCCGCCTGGCGGTGCGCTACCAGCGGCTGAAGCAGACCATGCAGGTCATGGACTTCGGGGACCTCCTGCTCGACGCCGCCCGCCTGGCCCGCGAGGTGCCCGCCGTCGCCCGGGAGCAGCGGGAGCTGTACAAGGTGGTGCTGCTGGACGAGTTCCAAGACACCTCCCACGCCCAGATGGTGCTGTTCTCCACGCTGTTCGGGGACGGCCACAGCGTCATGGCGGTGGGGGATCCCAAGCAGTCCATCTACGGCTTCCGCGGCGCCTCCGAGGGTCAGCTGTTCGACTTCCCCGCCTACTTCCCGGCCGAGGACGCCGCACCGTCCTACCTGACCGCGGCCTGGCGCAACGGCACCCGCATCCTCGACGCCGCCAACGCCGTCGCCGCCCCCCTGGGACGGCCGGCACCCTGGGCGCCGGGGGAGCGGCGCTTCCCCGTCCCGGACCTCGTGCCCCGTCCCGAGCCCACCCCGGGCCAGGTGCTCACCGGCACCTGGATCAGTGAGGAGGAGGAAGCCGCAGACCTGGTGCGCGGCATCCGGGAGCGGGCCGAGCAGGCGCGGGCCGAGGGCCGGGAGCCGGCCACCGCCGCGGTGCTGTGCCGGGCCCGGGCCCAGCTGGAGACCGTGCGGGCCGAATGCGAGCGGCAGGGGGTGCCCGCCGAGGTCCTGGGTCTGGGCGGGCTGCTGCAGACCCCGGAGGTCGTGGACATGGTCGCGACCCTGCGCGTGCTCTCCGACCCCTCCCGCGCCGATGCCCTGATGCGGCTGCTGGCCGGGGCCCGCTGGCGGATCGGCGCCCGGGACCTGATGGCCCTGAACGACTGGGCCCGCTTCCTCGCCCGACGACGCCGCCAGGCGGTGGAGCGCGGGATCGCCGAGGACCTCACGACCCCCGAAGGCCACGTTCCCGGAGAGGAGGGGCTGCGCGCCGGACGGGGCGAGGCCCCGGATCCGGAGCAGGCCGAGGCCCAGGCCCGGGAAGCCGTGCAGGAGCTGCTGCGCACCGGCGGCGGGGACGAGACGGACGGGGCCAGCCTCATCGAGGGCATCGAGACCCTGCCCGGACCGGCCTGGACCTCCGCGACCGGGCGCGCCCTGAGCCCGGAGGCCCGGCGGCGGCTGGAACGGTGCGCGCGGGAGCTGGAGGAGCTGCGCGGCTACCTCGGGGAGGACCTCACCACGCTGCTGCACCACATCGAGCGGCTGAGCCTGCTGGACATCGAGCTGGCCTCCCACCCGGGGCGCTCCGTGCACGAGGCGCGGATGCACCTGGACGCCTTCCACCAGGCCGCCGCCCAGTACTGCGCCACGGCCCCGCGCATGGCCGCGACCCTGGACGCCGGGACCCACCCGGAGCTGTTCGCCCCGGCGGGCGCCGACCCGGACGCGGCGGAGCAGGCCACCCCGCAGGAGCACCGCTACACCGTGACCTCCTCGGCCGCCGGGGTCACCGCCTTCCTCGCCTGGCTGGAGACCGCCGCCCGGGAGGAGAGCGGCCTGCCGCTGCCCGCCGGACCCGCCGTCCCGGGGGCCGTGCAGCTGCTGACCGTGCACGGGTCCAAGGGGCTGGAATGGGACGAGGTGCACCTGTTCGGCATGGCCGAGGGGATCTTCCCCACGGATCAGCGCGAGCACTGGCTCAACAGCCTCGGAGCCCTGCCCTGGCCCCTGCGCGGGGACCGCGGGCACCTGCCCCAGTGGGACACGGACCAGACCGGCACCACGGGGCTGCAGGAGAGCTGGACGGCGTTCCTGGAGGACAACGACGAGCGGGTGGTCGCCGAGGAGCGGCGCCTGGCTTACGTGGCCATCACCCGCGCCAGGGAGCTGGTGAGCATCGGATCCAGCCGCTGGACCGGCACCCGCGCCAAGCCCCGGGTGCCCTCCCGGTTCCTGGCGGACCTGCCCGAGGAGTCGGTGCGGATCGTGCACGAGGCCGCGCCGCTGGAGGCCGGGGAGCAGAATCCCCAGCGCAGCAGCGTCCTGGTGGCCCTGTGGCCCTTCGATCCCCTGACCCAGCCGGCGGTGACCCGATGGGAGGACGTCGAGACCCTGGACGGGCTCTCGGGGACTGCGCAGGCCGACGCCGCGCTGGACCCCGGTCCGGTGCGCAGCCGCCGGGCCGAGGTGGAACGGGCGGCCGCCCTGGTGCGCCAGCGGATCGCCCAGCGCACCGGCGGGGGCGCTGCCGAGGCCGCGGATGCCCCGGGTGAGGCGCCGGGGGAGAGCACTCCCGAGACCCTGGCCTGGGAGGAGGAGACCGAGCTGCTGCTGGCCCTGCGTCGGAGCCGGGCCCGCGCCGCCCAGCGCACCGAGATCCCCCGCCACGTCAGCGCCTCCCTGGTGGTGGGCCTGGCCGAGGACCCGGAGGCGGTGCTGCGCGCCGTCCGTCGTCCCATGCCGCGGCGGCCCTCGGCCCAGGCGCGAGCCGGAACCCGCTTCCACGAGTGGCTGGAGCACCGCTACGGGGCGCCGGCCATGCTGGATCTGGGCGAGCGGCTGGTGGACCCGGAGGAGGAGACCCCGCAGGAGCTGAGCGCCCTGCAGGAGAAGTTCCTGGCCTCCCGGTGGGCGGATCGTCAGCCGTGGGCCGTGGAGCTGCCCCTGGAGACCAGTCTCGGCGGGATCACGGTGCGCGGGCGCATCGACGCCGTGTTCCGCACCCCGGACCCGGCCCCCGGGGAACCGGAATGGGAGCTGGTGGACTGGAAGACCGGCCGGGTGCCCACCGGGAGAGAACTGGCGGACCGGTCCGTGCAGCTGGCCGTGTACCGGCTGGCCTTCGCCCGCCTGCGGGATCTGGACCCGGCGACGGTGCGCGCCAGCTTCCACTACATCGCCCAGAACCGGGAGATCACCCCGGAGCACCTGCCGGGGGAGGAGGAGCTGAGCGCACTGCTGGCCCGGCTGGGACACGACCCGCGGTGAGCACGGGGCACCCGGGGGCTGACGTCGGATCGGTCGGTTCGGCGCGCCCGAGGCGGACCGACCGAGTGGAGCTCGCCCGTCGTCGGGAGCGGTTCAGCCGAGGGAGCGGTCGTCAGTCGGCGGGTGCGTCGGCATCCCGGGGCTCGTCGAGGGCGCCGGACTCGCGCAGGTCCCGCTCCAGGGTGCGCAGCATCGCCTGGGCCTCGCTGACCGTGGCCTCGTCGCCCTGCTCGGTGCCGCGCACCAGCCACTGGGCCAGCGCGAACTCGGCGTGCAGGTAGGCCCGGCGCAGCAGGTGGGGATCCGGGGTGTGCGGCAGCTGCACCGTGTAGACCTCCACGATCGCGTCCGCGAAGTCCTGGTCCGGGCAGCTCATCAGCCACGCGAAATCCGCCGCGGGATCCGCGACCTGCATGTCGTGCCAGCCGCGCACCGCGGCCAGGCGGGTGCCGTCCAGCACCAGGTTCTCCTCGGAGAGGTCCCCGTGGATCACCGTCGGGCGGAAGCGCCACAGCCGGGGGTCCTCCAGGCGGGACTCCCACCGGCGCAGCAGCGGCGCCGGGACCTTGCCGGTGCCAGCCGCCCGGTCCAGCTCCGCCAGCATCCGGTCTCGGCAGCGCTGGGCCGTGTAGGTCGGCAGATCCCCTTCCCGCACGATCTCGATCGGCAGGGTGTGGATCGTGGCCAGGGCCTTGCCCAGCTGGGTGCTCAGCGGCTCCCGCTCCGGGGAGACCACGTGGGAGCGGCGCACCAGCTCCTCGATGTCCACCACTTCACCCGGGATCTCCGGGTACACGAAGGTCCGCAGCCCGTCCCGGTCCGCCGAGCCGACGACGGTGGGCAGCTGGAAGGGCAGGCGGGCCCGCAGCCCCGGGGTGAAGGAATGCAGGATGACGTGCTCGGATTCCAGCCGGACGCTGGCCTCCTGGGTGCGCGGGCAGCGCACGATCCACCGCTGGCGCGCGGAGTCGAGGACCACCGCGCCGACGTACTCGGGGTTCTCGACTTCATACGCGTCGACGGCCACGGGGAAGAGCCCGGGCACCCCGGCCGAGGCCATAGCGGCTAACGTTAGCGGTGTGGAAGTCACCCCCACAGACTACAAGAGACCCCCGGGAGCACGCTGAGCGCATGAGCACCGCCGAGAACCCCGGGATCCTCCCGCCCCTGGGGGCGCTGCTGCTGGGGACCCACCCGCTGCGCCGCAACGACCTGGAAGCCGACACCTCCGCGCTGCTGCCCGCCGTGCTCCGGGATGCGCGCACCCGCGTGCTCACCCTGGACGCCGAGGGTCGGGCGCCCATCCGGCGCCTGCCGGATCCCGCCGACTCTGAGACGGCCGACGCCGCTCCCGCTCACGACGCCGCCCCCGCGGCCACCCGCGGCGTCGCCCCGACTCGCGCCTCCGCCCGCGCCGAGATCGCCTGGGCAGGTCCCGCGCAGGTCTCAGGTCCCCTGGCCCACCTGGGGCTCACCGCCGACGGCGCCCCCGTCCTGCTGGCCCTGCCCGCCGCGGAGATGACCGGCGAAGCCTCCACCGCCACCACGGTGGAAACCGCTGCCGGGAGTTCCGCAGCCCCGGCCCGAGCCTGGACTCCGGCGAAGGAGGCCGGAGACCCGTACGAGGACCGCGGGCAGCGGCCCGGGCCGACCCCCGAACAGCTCTCGGAGGATGCCCCCGGTGCCTCCGCGGCCGCGGCGCCCCCGCGGCGGCTCGGACTGCGCGAGGCCGCGGAGATGCTGGACCCGGAGCAGACCGGGTGGTTCACCGCCGGGCTGGCCCTGTACCGCTGGCACGAGCAGGCCCGTCACTGCCCCCGCTGCGGGGCCCCCACCGACCCCGCCCGGGCCGGCTGGGCCCGCACCTGCACCGCCGAGGGCACCGAGCTGTTCCCCCGCACCGACCCGGCGATCATCGCCGCCGTCGTGCACACCGACGAGCACGGGGAGGAGCGGATCCTGCTGGGCCGCTCCGCCCGGTGGCCCGCGGACCGCTACTCGGCCTTCGCCGGCTTCGTGGAGGCCGGGGAGAGCCTGGAGGCCGCCGTCGCCCGGGAGGTCGGCGAGGAGGCGGGGGTCCGCGTGGTGCGCGCCGAATACCGCGGCTCCCAGCCCTGGCCCTTCCCGCGCTCGCTGATGCTCGGCTTCCGCGCCGTCGTCGCCGAACCGGGCGCGGCCCGCCCGGACGGCACGGAGATCGCCCGGGTCCGCTGGTTCACCCGCAGGGAGCTGGCGGGGGAGGTCCGCGCCGGACGGGTGCGCCTGCCCGGACCCGTCTCGATCGCCCACCACCTGATCGCCGACTGGTACGGTGGCACCCTGCCCGAGAAGGCGCCCCAGAACCCGCCCGAGAAGGCACCCGAGACCCTGCCCCAGAACCCGGAGGACGACAGCACACGATGACCCCCGCCCGGAGCGGATCCGCCGCCAAAGCAGCGCGCCCGCAGGAGCCCGCCCCGAGCCCGGACCGGATCCTGGAGGGCCTGGACCCCGAGCAGCGGGAGGTCGCCACGAGCCTGACAGGGCCCGTGTGCGTGCTGGCCGGGGCGGGGACGGGCAAGACCCGCGCGATCACCCACCGCATCGCCTACGGCATCGCCGCGGGGGTCTACGTGCCCCAGCAGGTGCTGGCCCTGACCTTCACCGCGCGCGCGGCCAACGAGATGCGCGCCCGCCTGCACGGGCTCGGCGCGGCCGGGGTGCAGACCCGCACCTTCCACGCCGCGGCCCTGCGCCAGCTGCAGTACTTCTGGCCCCAGGCCGTCGGCGGGACCCCGCCGCAGCTGCTGTCCGGGAAGGCCCAGTACCTCGCCGAGGCCGCCTCCCGGCTGCGCTTCACCACGGACCGGGCGATCCTGCGGGACCTGGCCGCGATCATCGAGTGGTCCAAGGTCTCCATGCTCACCCCGGACACCCTCGAGGAGAACCTGGGGGATAGGGAGCTGCCCACCGGATTCACCCCCCAGGGCTTGGCGCGGGTGGCCCGTGCCTACGAGGACCTGAAGACCGAGCGCAACGCCATCGACTTCGAGGACGTGCTGCTGGCCACCGTCGCCATCCTGGAGGAGGACGACGCCGTCGCCGCGGCCGTGCGCCAGCAGTACCGGCACTTCGTGGTGGACGAGTACCAGGACGTCTCCCCGCTGCAGCAGCGCCTGCTGGACAACTGGCTGGGCGGACGCGAGGAGCTGTGCGTGGTGGGCGACGCCTCCCAAACCATCTACTCCTTCACCGGGGCGACCTCCCGGCACCTGCTGGAGTTCCCCTCCCGCCACCCGCGGGGCAAGGTCGTGCGGCTGGTGCGCGACTACCGCTCCACCCCGCAGGTGGTGACCCTGGCCAACCGGCTGCTGGCCGCCCGCCGCCCCGCGAAGGACTCCACCCCCGGGGCCTGGGCCACGCCCCTGGAGCTGCGCGCCCAGCGGCCCAAGGGTCCGGAGCCGGAGTGGTTCGAGTACGCCGATGACGAGCAGGAAGCCGCCGGCATCGCCGAGGACATCCGGGACCTGATCGACAAGGACGGGGTGGACCCCGCGCAGATCGCCGTGCTGTTCCGCACCAACGGGCAGTCCCAGGCCATTGAGCAGGCGCTGGCCGACGCCGGGATCGGGTACCGGCTGCGCGGGACGGAGAAGTTCTTCAACCGCCCCGAGGTCAAGAACGCCATCGCCCAGATCCGCGCGGCCGCCCGCGCCGACGCCGAGACCCCGGCCCCGCGCCTGGTGCGGGACCTGCTCTCCTCCCTCGGCTACCGGGACCGCCCTCCGGCCTCCACCGGGGCGGTGCGCGCGACGTGGGAGTCCCTGGCGGCCCTGGTCTCGCTCACGGACCGGCTGGCCGCGGCCCGCACCGAGGAGCAGGGGGAGCTGACCCTGCCGGATCTGGTGGAGGAGCTGGCCCGCCGGGTCGCCCATCAGGACGCGCCGGTCATGTCCGGGGTCACCCTGGCCTCGCTGCACTCCGCGAAGGGCCTGGAATGGGACGCGGTGTTCTTGTGCGGGCTGTCCGAGGGGCTGATGCCCATCGGCTTCGCCGAGACCGGGGACGAGCTGGACGAGGAGCGGCGCCTGCTGTACGTGGGGATCACCCGGGCCCGGCAGCGGCTGTTCCTGTCCTGGTCCCTGGCGCGCACCCCGGGCGGGCGGGCCCACCGGCGCCGCTCCCGTTTCCTCGAGGGGCTCGCCCCGCACTCGGCGCACCTGGGCTGAGCCCCGCAGCGCAGGCTCCTATCGTCCGATATCCACGCTCAGCCGCCGCGGATCTCCGGGTGCAGGGCGAGGCGGCACAGGCAGTCCGGGTCGGCCTCGGCGCGGATCGCCGCCAGCTGGCAGTCCCGGCAGAACCGCGCCCACCACGGCACGGTCCCTGCGGCCCCGTCCGCAGCGCGCAGGTCCCCGGCGGCGTCCAGGACCAGCTGCAGCACCGGGGTCCCCGGGGCCAGGGGAGGCTCCCAGGGCTCACCGTCGTGCGCGTCCACGGTCTGCACCACCCGGTCGAAGCGGGCCACGAGCCCGGAGAGCCACCCGGGGTCCCGGGCGGTGCGCCGCGGGGCGCCCGGCGGCGTCGTCGGGTCCAGCTCCGCCGGGACCTGACCGGGCCAGAACGGCTGCCCGTCCCGGCCGAGCAGCTCGGTGATCACCTGCTCCCGGCGCCGCCGCTCGCGGCACACCCGGTGCACCAGCTCCGACTCCGGGTGGCTGCCCTGCCCCAGCGGCAGCGCGCGCCCGGTGCGCCGGGCGATGTCCGCGCACAGGGCCCGATCCCGGGCCAGGCCCACGTCCTGCTTCCGGTACCCTCGCTGCTCGACATCCCGGGAGGTCACCGGGTGCCGGTCCAGCAGCCACGGCAGCTCGTCCCCGGTCCGCTCGGCCAGGCCCCGGCAGATCAGGGCGGCGGGCCCGGCCAGCCCGAGGCACAGCACCCGGGCGCCGCGCGGGATGCCGGCGAGCACCTGCTCGACGGAGACGATGGGCGGGGCGGCGGCGGTGTCCATGCCCCCACCTTGGCAGATCCCCGGGCGCGGAGCCCCGCTCATCCACAGGCCCCTCGTCTCGGACGGTGCAGGCAGGCCCTCGACGCAAGCGACGGCGCGCAGGCTCGTGCGGCGGGCTGGCGGCCCGGCGCGGCGTCGTCGGGCTAGGATCCTCTCATGCCTCGTCCCGGCCCCGCCCCGTCCTTCCCCGATGAGCACCTGCGCGCCGAGGGGGATCGGCCCGCGCTGGTCATCCGCCGCTCGGCGCGCCGCCGCAAGACCGTCTCCGCCCGCTGGGACGGGGCCCGGGTGCTGCTGCAGATCCCGGCGAGCATGGGCACGGATCGGGCGCTGCGCCACGCCGAGGAGCTCCTGCCGCGCTTGCTGCGGGCCCGCGCCCGCCAGGATGCAGGGGAGGGGGAGCCGCGCTCCCGACGCCGCTCGGATGAGTTCCTGGCCGAGCGGGCCGGGCGCCTGTCCCGGGAGCTGCTGGGGGACCGGGTGCGCCCCGTTTCGATCCGCTGGGTCACCAACCAGCGCACCCGCTGGGGATCCACCACGCCCGCCCGCGGCAGCGTGCGGATCTCACACCAGCTGTGGGAGGTGCCGGACTACGTGCTGGACTACGTGATCCACCACGAGCTGTGCCACCTCATCGAGGCCTCCCACGGGCCCCGGTTCCGACGCCTGGAGGCCCGCTACCGCCACGCCGAGACGGCGCGGGCGTACCTGGCCGGGTACGCCCACGGCCGGGGTCAGGACCCGGAGGAGCCGTTCGAGGACTCCCCGGAAGGGTCTTCACCGTCCTCCCCGGAGGACGGATCCTCCGCGTCCGCCCCGTCCTCGTAGCCGCCGGAGAGCAGCTTCTCCAGGGCGGCGTCCATCTCCTCGTCCGTGGCGTGGAGCAGGTCGTGGGTGGACTCGAACTGCTCCGGATCATCCAGGTCCTCGTCCGTGGGCAGGTTCTCCGGCGCCTCCCACAGGGCGTCCCTGGCTTCGGTCCCGTGCTGCTCGCCGTAGGCGCGCCAGAACTCGGAGGCCTCGCGCAGGCGACGCGGGCGCAGCTCCAGGCCGATCAGCGACCCGAAGGTCTTCTCCGCGGGCCCGCCCGCGGCGCGACGGCGTCGCAGGGTCTCGGTCAGCGCGGGCGCGGAGGGCAGGTTGCCGGCGGCGCGGGCGCAGACGTCGTCCACCCAGCCCTCCACCAGGGCCAGCAGGGTCTCCAGGCGCCGCAGGGTGACCTCCTGGTCCTCCGTCAGCTGCGGGGTGAACAGGTCCCCGGACAGTGCGGTGCGCATCGACTCGGGGTCGGTGGGATCCAGCCCGCGGGTGGCCTCCTCGATCCGATCCATGTCCACGTGGATGCCGCGGGAGTAGCGGCGGATCAGCTCCAGGATGTCCTGACGCAGCCACGGGGTGGCGTGGAACAGCCGCTGGTGGGCGGCCTCGCGCAGCGCCAGGAACAGCATGATCTCCTGCTCCGGCAGGTCCAGGCCCTCCCCGAAGGCGGCGATGTTGGTGGGCACCAGGGCGCAGCGCTCCGGAGCCAGGGGGATGCCGATGTCCGTGGAGGAGACGGCCTCGCGGGAGAGCTGCCCGACGGCCTGACCCAGCTGCATCGCGAACATCATCCCGCTGATCCCGCTGAGCATGGACGCGCCCTGCCCCAGGATGGTCTGCAGCTCCTGCGGGATCTGCTGGGTCATCGCCTGGCCCATGGCCTCCGAGACCGACGCCGCCACGGGCTCGGCGATCTGGCGGAACGTGTCGAAGCAGTGGTCCACCCACTCCACGCGCACCCAGGCATCCTCCGGCACGGCCGGACGGGAGAACTGCGTCTGCGCGTCCAGCCACAGCCCGGCCAGCTGCATCGCATCGCGCACGGCGGCCTTGCGGCTGCCGGTCAGGGAGGGGTCGGATTCGGCGGCGGCCAGCTGGCGGGCGTGATCCCGGGCCGCCTCCCAGTTCACGGAGCCGTCCCGGCTCATCCCGGACATCATGGCCTGGATCTGGGAGAACAGCCCGGACATCATCGCCGGGTCCATGGGCACGGACATCCCCCGCAGGTCCTCGGGGTTCAGCCCCTGCCCGGAGGACAGGCGGCGGAACAGCTCCTCGAAGGGGTTGCCGTCCCCCTCGCCGTGGGACTCGCGGTCGTCGGGGTTCTGGGAGTTCATGGCACCTCGAAGGGTCGGTCGGAGGCGACGGTGCGATCCGCCGCGCGGGCTCAGCCCCCATTAAAGGCCAGCTCGGGCCCGCCCGTCAGCCCGTGTCCGCTCCTGGCACAGTCCCACCCGCCGGACCGACGCCGGACCGACGCCGGATCCGCGCAGGCCGCTGTGGGCTAGGATGGGCCACGCCCGTGAGCCGTCCCGGCCCGGCTGCCCCCGCCCCGGCGCGTCGGCGCAGCCTCGCGCGGGCCACGCCCGAGCAGGAAGCCCCAGGATGCCCGAGACCCCGCAGCAGCACGACCCCGACTCCGCGGGGCAGACCGGGTCCGCCCCGCGCACCCTCACGCTGCGGCCTCGCCGCACCCAGCGGCGTCGGGCCCGCCTGACCGGCCTGTGCGGTGCGGCCACCGTGGGGATCCTGGCCGCGGGGGCGCTGCTGGCCCCGCCGTTCGTCACCGAGGCGGCCGGTCCCACGTTCAACACGATCGGCGAGTGGAACGGGCACCAGCTGATCCGTATCGACGGCGCGGAGACCTATCCCGTCAGCGGCAGCCTGGACATGACCACCGTCTCCGTGGCCGGCGGACCCAACTCCCAGACCAACCCGGTGGCCGTGCTGGGCGCGTTCCTGGACCCCGGGCGCACGGCGCTGCCCGCGGACGCCCTCTACGCCCCCGGCACCAGCTCGGCGCAGGTCGCCGCGCGCAACAGCGCGGACATGACCGACTCCCAGTCCGCCGCCCAGGCCGCGGCCGCCGAGCACCTGGGCATCGACTACTCCGTGACCCTGCGCGTCGCCGGGCGGGCGCCCCAGAGCGCGGCCGGTCCTCTGGGGGAGGGCGACGTGCTGGTGGCCGTGGGCGGCACCCGGCTGAAGACCTACCAGGATCTCACCGACGCCCTGCAGCGCACCGACGGGAAGGCCGTCGACGTCGTCTACCGCCCCGGGGGCGAGGACCAGGAGCGCACCGTGCGCCTGACCCCGCGCCGCGACGACGCCTCGGGGCGGTGGGTGCTGGGGCTGTACCTGAAGCCGGACTACCACTTCCCGTTCACCGTGGACTACGGGCTGCAGGACGTCGGCGGGCCGAGCGCGGGCACGATGTTCGCCCTGGGGATCATCGACGAGCTGACCCCCGGCTCCCTGACCGGCGGCAAGCACGTGGCCGGCACCGGCACGATCGACGCCCAGGGGAAGGTCGGGGCCATCGGCGGGATCCGGCAGAAGATGATCGGGGCACGGCAGGCCGGGGCCACCCTCTTCCTGGCCCCGGCGGACAACTGCGACGAGATCACCGGGCACATTCCCGAGGGACTCTCGGTGGTCAGGGTCTCCACGCTGGACGAGGCCGTGGAGGCCGTGCGCGGGGTCGGCGAGGGCAAGGACCCCGCCTCCTACCCGCAGTGCGGCTCCTGAGTCTCGTCCTCACGAGCCCAGGCGCTTCGCTTCCCTGACCGGAATGGTCCGCGGCACCCCTTTGCGGGCACAATGGAAGACACGACGCCGGGCCGGGCTTGCTCGCGCGGCGTCCACGGCCCCTGACCCGCACCGGGAGCACCCGCGCAGCCGCCTCGGCGGCGCGGGCGATCGGCCCCGGGGCGGCGGGGGACGCATCCACCGCCTGCGACCTCGAGGACATCCGTGAGCCAAGGACCCCACCAGCCCGATGCGGGAGGATCCTCCCGCCCCGACCGTGCCGCGCGCGGCTCCGCCTCCTCGCGGCGTCGGCCCCTGATCATCACCGCGGTCATCGTCATCGCCCTGATCATCGCCTTCGTGGCCGCGACCCAGGTGTACACCGAGGTGCTCTGGTACGACCAGGTCGGCTACCTCACCGTGTTCCTGCGGGAGAACGGCATCAAGGTCGGGGTCTTCCTCGCCGCCGCGGTGCTCATGGCCTTCGTCGTGTGGCTGAGCATGCGCCTGGCTTGGCGCCACCGCCCCGCGCGTCCGGCCGCCGGACGCTCGCGGGCCGGGCGCGACGCCGCCCGGGAGCAGGCCCGCCGGGAGGGCGCCGGGCAGGATCCGATGGCGGATCTGCGCGCGGCCTTCGAGCAGAACATGGCCCGCTACCAGCAGGCCCTGGAGCCGATGCGCCGGGTGCTGCTGATCGCGGTGCCGCTGGTCATCGGGCTGTTCGGGGCGGCCACGTTCCTCACCCGCTGGGACACCGTGGTGCTGTTCTTCGCCCAGGAGCCCTCCGGGCGCACCGACCCGCAGTTCGGCCTGGACCTGTCCTTCTTCATGTTCACCCTGCCGTTCCTGCGCCTGGTCACCGGCTTCGTGCTGACCACCCTGATCTTCGCGGGCCTGGCCGCGCTGGTCGTGCACTACCTGTACGGCGGGATCTCGGTGGGCGAGCGCGGCCTGCGGGTCTCGCGCGCCTTCACCGTGCAGATGGGCATCACGGCCGCCGCGATCCTGCTGGTCGTGGGCGCGAACTTCTGGCTGGGCCGCTACGCGACCCTGCAGAACGACTCCGGGGCCTGGACCGGGGCGATGTACACGGACGTCAACGCCGTGATCCCGACCAAGGCGATCCTGGCCATCGCGGCCGTCCTGGTCGCCATCATGTGCATCGTGGGCGCGGTGGTGGGCCGGTGGCGCCTGCCGATGATCGGCACCGCGATGCTGCTGGTGGTCTCCCTCGTCGCCGGCGGGCTGTACCCGTGGATCGTGCAGCGGTTCCAGGTCCAGCCCACCGAGCAGTCCATGGAGAACCCGTACATCCAGCGCAACATCGACATGACCCGGGACGCCTACGGGCTCTCGGACCTGGAATCCACCAACTACGACGCCACGGTGGACTCCGCCAAGGGGGCGCTGCGCAACGACTCGCAGTCCATCTCCAACATCCGCCTGCTGGACCCGAACGTGGTCTCCTCCGCCTTCGCCCAGCTGCAGCAGTTCCGCCCCTACTACCAGTTCGGCAAGACCCTGTCCGTGGACCGCTACGACATCGACGGCACCACCCAGGACACCGTGATCTCCGCGCGCGAGCTGAACCCGGGGCAGAACCAGGACCAGGGCTGGTACAACCAGCACGTGGTCTACACCCACGGCTACGGCGTCGTCGCCGCCTACGGCAACCAGGTGGAGGCCGACGGCAAGCCCAAGTTCATGCAGTCCGGCATCAACGCCACCGGCGAGATCTCGGAGAACTACGAGCCGCGGATCTACTTCGGCCAGTCCTCCCCCGAGTACTCGATCGTCGGCGGCTCGGAGGGCGATGAGCACCTCGAGCTGGACCGGCCGCAGACCACGGACGACTCCGACTCCAACGACGCCAAGACCACCTTCAGCGGCAACGGCGGGCCCAACGTCGGCAACTGGTTCAACCGCCTGGCCTACTCCATCAAGTACCAGTCCTCGGACCTGCTGCTCTCCGACGGGGTGCGCCCGGAGTCCCAGATCCTCTACGACCGGGACCCGGCCGAGCGGGTGCGCAAGGTCGCCCCGTACCTGACGGTGGACGGCAACCCGTACCCGGCGATCATCGACGGCAAGGTGCAGTGGATCGTGGACGCGTACACGACGTCGTCCTCCTACCCGTACTCCGCGCCCACCTCCCTGGGCAGCGCCACGCAGGACTCGCGCACCCAGAACGGGGAGGCCCAGGCCCTGCCGGATGAGAAGGTCAACTACATCCGCAACTCGGTCAAGGCCACCGTGAACGCCTACGACGGCTCGGTGCAGCTGTACGCGTGGGACGAGGACGACCCGGTGCTGAAGTCCTGGCAGAAGGTCTTCCCGAACACCGTGAAGTCCTACAAGGACATGTCCGCGGCCCTGATGGCGCACGTGCGCTACCCGGAGGACCTGTTCAAGGTGCAGCGGGAGCTGCTGAACCGTTACCACGTGACGGATGCCAACTCCTTCTACGCCGGGGACGACGTCTGGAAGGTCCCGAACGATCCCACGACCGATTCGGACACCGAGCTGCCGCCGTACTACCTCTCCCTGCAGATGCCGGGGGAGGACAAGGCCTCCTTCTCCCTGACCAGCTCCTTCATCCCGCAGCAGTCGGACAGCTCCACCCGCAACGTGATGTACGGGTACCTGGCGGCCAACGGGGATGCCGGCACCGGCAAGGACGGGGAGCGCTCCCCGGACTACGGGAAGCTGCGGCTGCTGGAGCTGCCGCGTTCCTCCGTGGTGCCCGGGCCCGGTCAGGCGCAGAACAACTTCAACTCGGACACCGAGGTCTCCTCCGAGCTGAACCTGCTCAGCCAGGGCGGCTCCCGGGTGGTCAAGGGCAACCTGCTGACCCTGCCCGTCGGTGACGGCATCCTCTACGTCCAGCCCGTCTACGTGCAGTCCAGCGGGGATTCGGCCTACCCGACCCTGCGCCGCGTGCTCGTGGGCTTCGGCGAGAAGGTCGGCTACGCCCCGACCCTGGATGAGGCGCTGAACCAGGTGTTCGGCGGCGATTCCGGGGCGCAGACCACCCAGGACGCCGGGGTGGACGCCCAGGAGGCCGACGCCGAGGACAGCGGCAGCGGGCAGCAGCAGGGCTCCGGGAGCAGCACCTCCGGGGATCTGGGCTCCGCGCTGGAGAAGGCCAGCCAGGCGATGAAGGACGCCGACCAGGCCCGCAAGGACGGCGACTGGGCCAAGTACGGCGAGGCCCAGGACCGCCTGCAGAAGGCCCTGGACGAGGCCATGGAGGCCGAGGGCGCGACGGCCTCGGCCAGCCCGTCGCCGTCGGCCAGCGCCTCGGAGGGGCAGTGAGCCGGCGGGTCGGTGAGCCGATGGGGCGGCGCGCCGACGGGGCAGCGCGCCGGGGCCGGTGCTGATCGCCCGGGCAGGGGAGCGGTCCCCGAGACGGACCCTGCCCCGGCCCGGGCGCCGGTGCCGGGGCTGACCCGGGTGCCGACCTGGGTCCAATGCTGATCCGGATCCGTTTCCCTCCCGTGTGATCCGCCGACGCCGCGGCCGCATCCTCTCTCGGGGAGAGGCGGCCGCGGCGTCGTTCTATGTTCTGTGCCACAGATGGCCGATCTGGGTTGCGCGGGGTGGGTCGGGTCCGTATAGTTGAACAGGTCGCCGCGGGGTGGAGCAGTTCGGTAGCTCGCCGGGCTCATAACCCGGAGGTCGCAAGTTCAAATCTTGCCCCCGCAACGAGAAGCACGAGGCCCGGTTCCTGGATCACCAGGAATCGGGCCTCGTCGCATGTGCGCCCCCTCGTCCCTCGGGGGAGGGCGCCCCGCCCTCAGCCTTTGGGAGGGGTTTCGGCGTGTGGGAGCCCTGAGAACACACCCACACACCGAAACCCTTCCCAAAGCCGGCCGTGCCGCGGCTGGCCGCGGCCGAGGGACGGGCCGGGTCAGCGCAGGAACAGGGCGCTCAGCCGGCGGGTCACCAGCACGATGCCGACGCCGGCCAGCACCGCGAAGTAGCCGACGTGCACCGCGAAGACCGGGGTGAGCAGCCCGGTGCTGAGCATCCGCACCATCTCCACCGCGTGCCACAGCGGGAAGGCCATGATGACCCACTGCAGGGCCGGCGGGTACACCGTGATCGGGAAGAAGGTCGCGGAGAGCAGGAACATCGGCAGCAGCACCACCATGATCCAGTCCATGTGCACGAAGGTGCGGCAGTAGGAGGTCACGGCCATGCCCAGGGCCGCGAAGCCGAAGGCGATCAGCAGGCACGCCGGGATCGCCAGCACGGCAGTCCAAGCCAGGCTGTAGCCCAGCACGCTCATCAGCGCCATGAACGCGCAGGAGTAGAGCATCCCGCGGAACAGCGCCGAGGAGATCTCGCCCAGGGCCACGTCCAGCGGCCCCAGCGGCGTGGCCAGCATGGACTGGTACACCTTGGAGAAGCGCAGCTTGAAGAACACGTTCCACGTGGAGTCGTAGATCGCCCCGTTCATCGCGGAGGTGGCCAGCAAGGCCGGGGCGATGTACGCCGGGTACGGCAGGTCCTGCCCCTGGTACTGCACCGCCCCCACCAGGGCGCCGACGCCGATGCCCATGGACAGCAGGTACAGCATCGGCTCGAGCACCCCGGAGACCATGATCAGCCAGTTGGACCCGTAGGAGGTGGCCAGCCCGTGCTCGAAGACCGAGCGGGCGTTGCCGGAGTAGACGGTCTGGGCGAAGGGCGCCGGACGCCGGTGGGCCAGCAGCGTCTGGGCCCCCGCTGCGGGCCGGGCGGGGGCCGACGTCGCGCCCCGGGAGCGGGAACCGGCGCGGGAGCGTATGCCGGGGATGTGGGCGGGCGGGCGGCTCATCGGTCCTCCAGCTTCCGGGTCAGGGACCGGCGCAGCCACAGGATCCCCAGGACCGACAGTCCGAGGAGCACCAGCAGGTGCGCGGCCACCAGCCACGCCGGCTCGGCATGGCCGAAGGCCAGTCCGCGGGAGAGCTCGGCGGCGTGCCACACGGGGGAGATCCATCCGATCCACTGGATGCCCCACGGCAGCACGCTCAGCGGGTAGTACACCCCGGAGAACAGCACCAGCGGCATCAGCACGAAGCGGCGCACCATGGTGGATCTGCCGCCCTCCCGGTCCAGACCGGCGAAGTACCCGGCCACCGGCGCCCCGAAGGCCAGGGCCCCGAGCATCGCGACCAGCGGGATCGCCAGCCCCGTGCCCGGCTGCGGAAGCACCCCGAAGACGAGCATCGCGATCCAGTACAGCCCCGCCACCGCGGCGACCCTCACCTGGATCGCCAGCAGCACCCCGAGGGTCAGCTGCCCGGGGGAGACGGCGGCCTGGTAGATCGTGTAGTAGGTCTTGGCGTCCCACTGCGTGCCGCCGAGCACCTGGTAGGTGGATTCCTCCACGCCCACCATCACGGCCGCCGAGACCAGCAAGGCCGGGGCGACGAACACCACGTAGGACACCCCGTAGGTGTCCGCCCCCGTGCCGTGGCTGACCAGGGCGCCCAGTCCCAGCCCCATGCCCAGCAGGTACAGGACCGGCTCACCCAGCGCGGAGGTCAGCAGGGTCAGCCGGTAGCGCCAGTACACCCACAGCATGTGCTCGGTCACCCCCCAGAAGGCGGTGCGGCGGCGTCGGGCCGCGACCTGCGGATCGTCCAGGCCGGCTCGTCGGGCCGCCGGGGAGTACGACTGCGCGGTGGGCTGCGGATCCGCGACGGCGTCCTTCATTCGATCAGGCTCCGTCCGGTTAGGGTCAGGAACACATCCTCCAGGGAGGCGCGCCGGACCAGGCTGGAGCGCACGGGGACCTCGAGGTCGTGGCTGCGGGTCAGGGCCGCATCGGCGTCCTCGGCGTGGATCAGCAGCCGGTCCGGCAGCCGCTCGACCCGCCGGAACCCGCCGCGCTCGCGCAGCAGCGCGGCCTGCTCGTCCAGGACCATTCGATCCAGGCGCAGCTCCAGCACCTCCCGGCTCACGTGCTCCCGGATCAGGGCGGCGGGGGAGCCTTCGGCCATGATCCGGCCGTGGTCGATCACCACGATCCGATCGCACAGCTGCTCGGCCTCGTCCATGTAGTGCGTGGTCAGCAGCAGGGTGGTCCCGCTCTCGCGCAGTCGGAACAGCTTCTCCCACAGCAGGTGCCGGGCCTGCGGATCCAGGCCCGTGGTCGGCTCATCGAGCATCAGCAGCCGGGGCTCGTTGACCAGCGCCCGGGCGATGGTCAGGCGCCGCTTCATCCCGCCGGAGAGGTCATCCGCGCGCACGTCGCGCTTGTCGGTCAGCTGCGCGAAGTCCAGCAGCTCGGGGATCTTCTCCCGCAGGTACCACCGGGGCAGACCGAAGTACCGGCCGTACACGGCCATGTTCTTGGCCACCGTCAGGTCCAGGTCCAGCCGGTCCTCCTGCGGGACGACGCCGATGCGCGCCCGGATGCTGGGCCCCTGAACGTCCGGGTCCGCGCCGAGCACCTCCAGGTGCCCGCCCGTGCGCCGGGAGGTGGCCCCGAGCATCTTCATGGTCGTGGATTTGCCCGCCCCGTTGGGGCCCAGCAGCCCGAAGGCCTCCCCGGCCTCGATCCGGAAGTCGATGCCGTCCACCGCCGTGAACCGCCCGAAGGCCTTGGTCAGACCGGAGGCGACGGCGGCAGGGGCGGGGGCAGGCATGATCCAGATCATAGCCGACCATGATCCCGGCGTCACCCGCCCGGAGGCACGCGCCGGAGGCCGTCGGCCGCGACGCCGGCCCCGCCGCTCAGCCCTGGGACTTCTTCAGCGCGGCCAGGCGCGCCTCCACCTCGGACTCCCGGGACAGATCCTCCAGGGACTCGAACTGCGCGTCCAGGGAGGAAGCGGACAGCTCCTGCGCCCCGCGCACCCGGGCCTCCTCCCGGCGCACCTTCTCCTCGAAGCGGCTGACCTCGCTGGTCGGGTCCATGACGTCGAAGGCCTTGAGGGCGTCGTTGACCTGGTTCTGCGCGGCCGCGGACTTCTGCCGGGCCGAGAGCTCATCCCTCTTGCGGGTCAGCTCATCCAGCTTGGAGCGCATCCGGTTCAGCCCGTCCTTGAGCTTGTCCACCGCCTCCGTCTGCGCGGCGATCTGCGGCTCGGCGGCCTGAGCCTCCTGCTCCGCGGCCAGCTGGCGCTGCAGCGCGATCTTCGCCAGGCCGTCGAACTTGTCCGCGCTCGCGGCATCGCCCTGCTCCCGGTGCCGGTCCGCGGTCTGGGAGGCGGCCAGGGCCTTGCGGCCCCACTCCTGGGCCTCCTTCAGGTCCTCGGCGTGGTCCTCCTCCAGCAGGCGCAGGTTGCCGATGGTCTGGGCCACCGCCTGCTCCGCCTCGGCGATGTTGTTCCGGTAGTCCCGGACCATCTGGTCCAGCATCTTCTGCGGGTCCTCGGCCGCGTCGATCATCGCGTTCACGTTGGCCTTCGCCAGCTGCGCGATCCGGCCGAAGATGGACTGCTTCACCATGGGATGTTCCTCCTGGTCGTGGTGGGTGGCTGTGTTCTGTGTGCTGGTCTGTGGGGCGGAACCCCGGTGCTTTCCGCGGCGGGTCCTCGGTCGAGAGTCCCTTCGGGTCCGGAGCTCGGCTCAGGAGCTGGTGTCAGAAGTTTCCTCCGGCCCCGCCGGAGCCGAAGCCGCCCCCGCCGCCGCCGAAGCTGCCGCCGCCGAAGCCCCCCGAGCCACCGCCGCCGAAGCCGCCGTGGTTCCCGCCGCCGAGCAGGGTGCCCAGCAGCAGCCCGCCCAGCAGGGCGGAGTTCCGGTTCGATCCGCCGGCCCCGGGGCCGGTGCGGAAGCTGCGCACGTCCGCATCAGCCCCGGACTGGGCCTGCTGGGCCCGCAGCAGCGCCTGGTTGGCCTCGGTGAGGGCCGCGGTGGGTTCGGCGTCGCGCAGCCGCTGCGCTTCGGCCAGGTGCCGCTGCGCCTCGTGCAGGGCGGTGCGGGCCTGCTG
>OMJG01000764.1_pt1 | contig 21994 bp, 19 predicted proteins | sample 1646431 | NCBI WGS metagenome assembly OMJG01 (sample SAMN03771674, study PRJEB25209) | food metagenome | isolation source: Cotija cheese | place: Mexico:Jalisco,Michoacan | collected 2011-12-12
TGTTTTTTTTATTTATTTTTTCTTAAGGTGGCTAACTTGATTATAAAATTCGCCAATGAAAAATTTTCTAGAAAAAAATATTCTTTTTCCAAAGCATTTAGGGTTCATGCCTTATTTTTGGACCATTGCTCTACTCTTGGTATCTGGTCAAATGCTCAGTAGTCAAAATACCTTTAATTGGTTTAATTTTTTGTTGGTATTAGTATTTTTAAAATCTTACCATGATGGTTACTGGTTACATCGATTTATTTCCATTGACATTATTATCCAACTACTTATCGCAATATACTTTACCAAGATTCTCCCTAACGATAATGGCCCGACCTTTTTTATTTATACCGCTTGGCAAATTGGTTCTCTTCCCTTTAAAACCAATCAATTTCTGAAGTATTATTCACTTTACCTCATTACTTCCTTAGGTTGTACTCTTGGTTTACTTACACAAACACCACTAACGCTTCGAAACATTTTTGGAATCATAATAGTATTAACATTCACCTTTGGATCACCTGTAGCTTCTAGATCCTTGAGTAATTCTTATCGAAGAAGGTATCGGATGCAACAAAACAACGGTCGATTAGAGGCAATTGTTAAACAAAATGAACGCGATCGAATTTCAAAAGATTTGCACGATAACCTTGGACAATCTTTTTCAATCATCACATTAAAATCAGAACTTGCTGCAAAATTAATCGAAAAAGATCCTCAAAGGGCGCGTCAACAATTAGAAGACATTATTAAAACTTCACGAGAAGATTTAAATCTAGTCCGTAAAATTGTTGCCAATATGAACGAAAAAAGCATTGCTAGCGCCATGATCGACGAAGAAAAAAACTTAAGTATTGCTGATATTAGACAAATTTCCATAAATGAGCAAATCAGTAACGTATGGCCCAAAGACGTTCAACACGTTCTAGCATCTATCATAAAGGAAGCCACTACTAATGTTATTAGATATAGTAAGGCTAATAGTATGAAATTTACCTTTGAACAAGACGAAGATAATTATCTTCTAGAAATTATCGACGATGGAATTGGTTTAAAAAAGGACTGTAAACAACAAACATTCGGTATGACAGGGATGGAAAATCGTTTAATAGATATTGAAGGTCATTTAGAAGTTATTTCCAAATACGGTGTCAACTTAAAAATAACCATTCCTAGAAAGGATTAACATGACTAGTATTTATATTGCTGAAGATCAGGAAATGTTGAATTCAGCACTCTCAGCTATTTTAGATTTAGAAGATGACTTTCAAATCATTGGCTCAGCTACAGACGGTCAAAGGGCTTTGCAACAAATAGTAGCTCTGAAACCTGATATTGCTGTACTTGATATTGAAATGCCTCAAATGACTGGATTGGAAATTGCTAAACAACTTAGAGATATCGAACAAAATCTTAAATTGATCATTTTGACTACTTTTGCTCGTAAAGAATATTTTGAAGCAGCTGTAAATACTAACGTTAATGCTTACCTTCTAAAAGACAGTCCAACTGATAAATTAGTTAAAACAATTCATCAAGTTTTAGCGGGAGAAACTATTTTCGATCCTGTCCTAGTCTCAACAATTTTGTCCGCTGCAAAAAATCCCCTTACCAATCAAGAATTAAAAATTCTAAAGGAATTCTCTGTGGGCATTTTCTTGTAATCTCTTCAATAAAACATCAGCAATTCCTCTAACTTGCTTGTCTCCATCGCGTTGAGATAAACGATAACCAACAAAATAAGGGGAAACTACGTATCTAGCTTCAATTTTACAAATGATTTTCTTACCAAATTTGTAGAAGAAAATATTGTATGAATCAAACTTACCACCATATAAGTCATCTAAGACATACTTAACTGTCACTCTAGTAAATTCAGCTAAATCATCAATGTACTTAGGATTATTAATGACAACGTTAAATTCAACAAAACCCATGATCGGCTTTTGCGAAACATCGACATTTATATGTTTGGAGTTGAAGACGTCCATTCCGGTAAAGTTCTCTTCTTCAACATGCTTATAGCCATCAACCTTATCTAAGCCAATGATTTGAAAATGTGGATGCCGCAAAGACCCACCAGACATAGGCCCAAAATTTTTATACATCAAGACGCTTTCATATTTCTTACTTTGAATCATCTCATTCCAGCAATGATAAATGAATTCAAAGACTTCTTGATTCTTTTCAACTGAATAGTTGGAAATATCTCCGTAATGATCACTTGATTCAATCACTAAAGTTTGATTAGTATCTTTTAAAGTCTTAAATTTATTTTCCAACCAAATCATGTCATTTTTTTGTTCAATGATATTGGTTAAATTCTTGGTATCGCAGAAGGGACAATAATCCTTCTTCTTTTTCTTCTCAACATCTCTAGGTTTTCCTTTAGCTTGTTCAATTTCAAAAACAAGTACATCTTTATTTGACAATCTTCCACCTCAAAAATTCTTTAATACTATGATATTAACGCAAACACAAAAAAACTGAAAGAAACTCGTCAGTCTCTTTCAGTCAATTTATATTTTAGTTAATTATAATTTTATTTAAAAATTATAGTGAACGTGAAGCACCCTTGTATACAACACCACGTCTTGAATCAACAGTAACAGTGTCACCATCTTTAACAAGTGATGTAGCATTCTTAGCACCAACAACTACAGGTAGACCCATAGCAATACCAACAACAGCAGCATGTGAAGTCAAACCACCGTTTTCAACAACAACGGCACTAGCCTTTTCAAGAGCTGGTAGGTAATCTTTATCAGTCATTTCTGTAACTAATACGTCACCTTCGTTGATCTTCTTGTTTGCTTCTTCAGCATTGTGAGCAACTACAACGTTACCAACAACTGATTCTTCACCAACACCTTGGCCTTTAACCAATGTTGAACCGATCAATTGAACCTTCATAACGTTTGTTGTACCACTTTCACCAACAGGAACACCGGCAACGATAAGAATCAAGTCACCTTCCTTGGCAAAGCCACGTTCTTGAGCTTTCTTAGCAGCTAAGTCAAACATTTCATCAGTGTTTTCTGGCTTGTCAGCAATAATAGGATCAACACCCCAGTTAACTGTCAAACCACGTTGTGTCTTTTCATCAAATGTAACAGCAAGAATGTTAGCACTTGGACGGTATTTAGAAATCATACGTGCAGTGTAACCACTCTTTGTAGCTGTAACGATTGTATTGATGTTTAGTTCTTCAGCAGTTCTAACAACTGATTCACCGATTGATTCTGTAACGTTTGAACCTTTGTAGTCTTCGAATCTTTGAATAGCAAGTGAATTAGTCTTGTCTAATTGTTGTTCTGTACGTTCGTCGATACGAGCCATAGCAGCAACAGCTTCTACAGGGTAGTCACCGTTAGCACTTTCACCTGAAAGCATTGTAGCATCTGTACCATCAAGAACAGAGTTAGCAACATCAGTAACTTCGGCACGTGTAGGACGTGGGTTTTCTTGCATTGAATCAAGCATTTGTGTAGCAGTGATAACTGGTTTACCTAAAGCGTTACACTTCTTGATCAATGATTTTTGTACGAATGGTACGTTTTCAAATGGAATTTCAACACCCATGTCACCACGAGCAATCATCAAACCATCTGAAACTTTAAGAATAGAATCGATGTTGTCGATACCTTCTTGTGATTCAATCTTAGGGAAGATTTGTACGTATTCACAGTGTTTTTCTTCAAGGATTTCACGAATATCTAGGACATCTTGAGCTTTACGAACGAATGAAGCTGAGATGAAGTTGATACCTTGATCAAGACCGAAACGAATATCGTCTGAATCTTTTTCTGTGATACCAGGTAGACGAACTTCAACACCAGGAGCATTGATACTCTTTCTTGAGCCGATCATACCTTCGTTTTGTACAACTGTAACCAATTCACGGTTCTTGTCATCTTTTTCAGTGATCTTCAAATCAACAAGACCATCATCGATCAATACGTGACCACCAACATGTGTATCATCGTATAGACCAGGATATGTTGAAGCAATCTTTTCTGGTGTACCTGTCAATGAATCATCCATTGAGATACGGATTGTTTGACCAATCTTAGCTTCGAACTTGCCGCCTTCTTGAACAGTTGTACGGATTTCAGCACCCTTAGTATCTAGAACGATACCTACAGTCTTACCAGTAATTTTTTCAGCTTCGTGTACCATTTCCATACGAGCTTTGTGTTCTGGATGGTCACCATGTGAGAAGTTGAAACGGAAGATGTTAGCTCCGGCTTCAATCAATTTAACGATTGTGTCGACATCGTTACTAGCAGGTCCAAGTGTACTTACAATTTTAGTTCTTTTCATCGAGAATCCCCTTTTCTTGTTGTATTCATCGTTTATTGTAACAAATTCATTCACTTAATGCTTAACTTATCTGCTAATAGATTCGTTTAAGTCATAAAGTGATAAATCAGGCTTATGCTTGCTATCGAATAGGTCAAGAATATCATGTGAAGTAATCTTGTTATCTTCGATACCAACAGCAAGACCACCCTTGCCGTCAAGAAGCAAATCAACCGCGTGAGCACCCATCTTACTTGCTAAGACACGATCTCTTGCAGTTGGTGAACCACCACGTTGAACATGTCCTAAGACAGTTGCACGTGAATCAAAGTCACCATACTTGTCTAATTCTTTCTTGAATTCGTCAGCGTGCATAACACCTTCGGCCAAGACAATAATCATATTCTTATTGCCATTTTGACGACCTTTTTTAACTTCTTCTGCAATCTCTGCAATATCGAAGTCACGTTCTGGAACGATGATCTTTTGAGCACCGCCGGCAACACCAGCCCAAAGGGCAACGTCACCTGCGCCTCTTCCCATTACTTCAACAATAAATGTTCTTTCATGAGAGCTGGCAGTATCATGTAACTTATCAATAGCGTCAACAGCAGTAGAAACAGCTGTATCGAAACCGATTGTAAAGTCAGTGAATGGAATATCGTTATCAATTGTTCCCGGTAGACCGATTGTGTTGTAACCATGTTCAGTTAAACGCAATGCACCATGGTAAGAACCATCGCCACCAATAACAACTAATGCGTCAATTCCGAATTTCTTCAATTGCTCAATACCCTTGAGTTGACCTTCTACGTTAGCAAATTCAGGATATCTTGCAGAATACAAGAATGTACCACCACGTTGAATACGGTCAGAAACGTCAGCGCTTGTTAGTGGGAAGATATCTCCCGCAACAAGACCAGCGTATCCATAATTGATACCAAACACTTCAAGCCCTTTGTCAATGGCTCTACGTGTGACTGCTCTGATAGCAGCGTTCATACCAGGGGCGTCGCCACCACTAGTTAAAATACCAATACGCTTCATTTGTTCACACTCCAAAATTATTTGTTTCTAAAACAAAACCTAATCAAATATAACATTTTTGCTGATTAAGTTGTAGAGCTGAAAACGTTTTAAGATAAATTAATTGCTTTTTTTCACAAAAACGCTCCGTTTACCCAGGAACATTTCCAACTTATTCCGCACGTTACTATTAAAGTCTATCCAATGATTAGATTTCAAGAGTAATGCTTGACGAGTTTTCTCTCGGTAGATGATAACCGGCATTTTCCCTTTAGAACCAGCAATTATTTCATACAATTTTTCTAAATTCTGTGGCATATCCATTTGCTTAGTCACACGCAAATACAATTTTTCAGCCGGTAATTGGATAGTAAATTGTTTAGGATCGTTTAATCTATCTGCAATCAATTCTAAGTCACCGCGTTGACCAACATTGCCACGACCAACGAAAACAAAGATTTTTCCATCCAAATCCATTTCTTCGATTTGTTGAAATAATCTAGGAAATACTGTTACAGAAACCGATCCAGTCTCATCCTCAATCGTCATAAAACACATTCTTTGACCTTTTTTTGTACGAATCACTCGCAAGTTCTTGACTAAACCTAAGACATTGATTGGATTTTGAGTTTGATGTAACTCTGAAATTTTCACCAATGGCAGATTAAGAATTCGCTTTCGATATTTTTCAACTGGATGCCCTGAAACATAAACGCCTAAGTATTCTTTTTCTTGATTTAGGCGTTCCGTTAGTGAAAAATCATCGACTTGATGTTTTTTAGGATCAAGCACATCAAACAATGACAAATTACTACCAGCTAATTGGATACTTTCAACTAAATCTCGAAAATCGTAAAGTAATTCTTTACGATTCCGATTAAATTCATCAAAAGCACCTGACAAAATCATTGGTTCCAAATAATCATTTTTAACAAATCGACGATCCAAACGTTGTAAGAAATTTAAAGGACTAGTAAACTCACCATTTTTATCACGTTCATTGATAATATCTGTGGCTAAATCTCGTCTCATCCCTTTAATACTCAAAAGTCCAAATCGTATACCCTCTTTAGAATCACTAAACTCATATTGACTCTGGTTGATGTCGACATTGAGGATCTTGACATGTAAATCTTTGGCATCCTGGATATACTTTGAGACTTTAGTCTCATTGTTTAAATTAGAATTTAACAGACAGGCAAAGAAGATATCAGGAAAATGTACTTTAATATAGGCGAGCCAAAAAGCAATCATCGAATAAGCTACCGCATGGGACTTATTGAAACCATAATTACCAAATTTCTCAATATATTGATAGACTTTTTGAGCTGATTCTTTCTCATGACCTTGCGAGACTGCCCCATCGATAAATTTTTGACGATTTTCTTCAATCAATTGTTCATTTTTCTTACTAATAGCTCGACGTAAAATATCGGCATCTGCCAAAGAAAAATTGGCCATTTCTGAAGATGCTTGCATAACTTGTTCTTGGTAAACCAAAATTCCATAAGTCGGCTTCAAAATCTTTTCAAGCGAATTATCCGGATAAGTAACTGGTTCTTGTCCATGCTTTCTAGCAATAAAAGTTGAGATATTTTGCATAGGACCTGGACGATACAAAGCATTTGTCGCTACGATATCATCAAAACTAGTTGGAACTAACCGACGCAAAACACTTCTGATACCGTCAGATTCGAATTGAAAAACCCCATCTGTTGCTCCACGTTGAAAGATTTGAAGGGTTTTTTGATCGTTCAATGGTATCTTTTCTGGAACAAATTCTTTTTTATATCGTTTGGAAATAGCTTGTACGGATTTATCTAGGATCGTTAAATTCTTTAAACCCAAAAAATCCATTTTTAACAAACCAACGCTTTCAACGTTATATTTCGTCTGCTGTGTTAAATTGATACCATCATCTTCCAATTGCACTGCCACAATGTCAGTCATTGGTTTTTTACTCAACACTATTCCGGCAGCATGGGTCGAATAATGTCTAGGTATGCCTTCAATTCTTTGTGCGACCTTAAAAATCAACTGATTTTCTTTCGAGTTATCAACCAAATTACGTAAGGTGCTAGACTCTTCAAAAGATTCTTTTAGAGAAATATTTAACTTATGTGGAATTGCATTAGACCACTGTGACATTTGAAATTGTGTTTGACTAAAGGTTCGCGAAATATCTCTTAAGGCCATCTTCGCAGCTAACGTTCCAAAAGTAATGATTTGGGCCATATGATCTGATCCATACTTATCATGCATGTACATGACCATCTCATCACGACGATCATCTGGTAAATCTAAATCGATATCAGGCATATTTACTCGTTGTGGATTCAAAAAACGTTCAAATAGTAAGTCATACTTAATAGGATCTACTTGAGTAATCCCTAAACAATATGAAACTAAAGATCCGGCGGCTGATCCTCGTCCAGGTCCTGTTTTAATCCCAACCACATGAGCATGTTTAATGACATCCCAAACAATCAAGAAGTAATCTGAAAATCCCATCTTGTCAATTACGCCTAACTCATAATTTAAGCGTTGCAAATAATTATCTGGGACTGTTCCTAGACGCTTTTTCAATCCTTTGTTAGTTAAATCACGCAAAAATTGAACAGAGGTGATCCCTTGAGGAGTTTGAAATTCAGGTAGTTCTGTCTCCTTAAATTCAATTTCAACATTACATTTTTCAGCTATTAAATTGGCATTATCGATTGCTACTTGCAGGTCAACATTTTTAAAATCATTGGCAAAAATTCGATAATCACGTAAGTAATGATCACCATTAACAACCACTTGATCCAAACTTTCAAATCGTTGTCCCGTTCGCAAATTATTAACTACTTGATATGCCAAATGATCATCTTGATTGACATAACGAACATCTCCTAAAGCTACCAAAGGAATATGGTAATCAGTGGCAATTTTTCGAATTGTTTTGACATTTTCAATTTGTCCAGGATACAAACTAATACCTAAGTACAAATCATCTACATCAATCAGAGCTTTCAATTGCGTAAAATAAGCCGACAAATCAGTTTTAAGAATCTCCGCATCACTGGCCGGTGTAATTACAAAGAGGCCTTCCAAAACGTCTCTTAGCTCATTTATTTGAACTGGCTCTTTTGAAGACATTATCCTTGATGAAATCTTTATTAAATTTTTATAACCTTTATCATTTTTAGCTAAAAGCAATAATGGATAAGTATTATCAGTTTCAATAATCCCAGCTATTTCGATTGTTAAACCTATAATTGGTTTTATATCGATTTTTTTGGCATATTTATAAAAATCAATTGAACCGTATAAATTATTTAAATCAGTCAAAGCAATCGCTGTATAACCACGGGCCTTACTTTGATCGATCAATTCCGTCAATTTTGCGGGACTATGCAGTAAACTAAAACTACTCATCATTTGCAGTTGTGCTTGCAATTTGTCGCCCCCTTTGTTTAAAATTATATCAAAAGCAAGTGAAAGTTTATTGGGAAAAATCCTTAAATGTGCTAAACTACTTGAGAAAGTGAGATGGAAGAAATGAGATACATTGCTGTAATTTTCTGGTCTATCATGCTGGGACAAGTTGCCGGTTTTATCGGTGGTGCTTTGAACCAACAGACATATAACACAAACTATTCTATTATTGTTAGTATAGTCTTTGCTATCATTTTCAGTGTAATTCCATTGATTCTTGATAGCTCTGTTAAAGAGTCTAATAATGAAAAGAACGCTTAATCCAACTAGATTAGGCGTTTTTTTTATTTAAAAAAGGAGTTTCGCTAGAATATTCTAACGAGGCTCCTTTTTAATATTTAGTAATGTAAAGATAAAAACCTTTAGTAGCTAAATTAATATTGAAATTGATTCCATTGGACTTTATAGGATCTATTGAGGTTTTAGTTGAATTTTTATCAGCATTTTTAGTTTGCTTAGCAAAATCCTTCAAAACTTTTTGACCATCAGCACCAAGTAGTTTAGAAACGATCATTAAGTCAGTCGCAAAGTTTTTTTGACCAGTTTTAGACTTCAAATCTTTATAAGGAAATTGTGTTGCAACTCCCATTAATTGATTGTTCTGAACATTTAGATACCACTTAGTTCCATCAGCCTTTTTATGTGTAGAAATCCCATTTTCGGAAATCAATTGCAATTGATCATCAGCTTGCCCAGTTGATAGCATCGTATAATTATATGCTTGTGCAAATTCTAAATAGTTTTTCAAAGGTGTTGCCTTTTTTACTTTGACCAAACTAGTTTCAGTTTTATCATCGTTAATCGCTTTGATGCGCACATTCTGATTCTTATCAGAAACAGGAACAGAAATAGCAAAATGTCCCCCATCGACGGCAACTTTTTTAGTTTTACCCGCTACTGTATAAGTAAGTTTTTGATAATTAGTAGCCTTACCCTTAATAATAGCCACTAACCCATCTGGACTGTATTCTTTTTTCGTAGTCGAGAGGCTTAACTTGGAACAACCAGTCAATAGTAAAAAGAATAGCGGAATAACCATTAATAAGACGTATTTCAGTTTTTTCATAGTCATACCTCATCATTTAAATCTATATAAAAAAAAGCCAAGTTCAACTTGACTTTTTCATTAAGCTTCTTTGCTATCGTTGTTGATAACTTTTTCACCCTTGTACATACCTGATGGTGATACGTGGTGACTTAAACGATATTCACCAGTAGCAACGTCGAATTGCATGTTTGGTGTATCTAATTTAAGATGTGCGCGTCTTTGGCGCTTTCTTTGTTTTGATGATTTTCTCTTTGGAACTGCCATATTTAAAAAACTCCTTTATTTATATTAACTCAATCAAATCTAACGTTTAATATGATACTATCATAAAATCGTTTGAGCAAGCAAAAATACTATTTTGTTTGCTTTTTTGTATTATTTTCCTTTAATGCATCGGCAATTTGATTGTCATGTGACACTTGAACTTTGGAAATTTGCTTCTTTGCATGACGATTTAAATCATCATCTTTCTTTTTACCAGAACTTGCTAAGAGCATAGTAATCACGGCACCTAATAGTAAAGAAACAATAATCAAAATAATCAATGGTAATTTAACTCTTGTAAATCCAAAACTTACGGTAACAGGATCGACATTTAAAACTGCAAAAATCACAACGATCAAAGCAATAATCAAACCAATAACAAATCTAGATTGTTTACCGTTCATATGAATCCTCCCCTATTTACGGTTACCAAGTGTAGCAGCAAAATAATCGCCTAAACTTGGTGCCAGTTTATAAAGCACAGCTGCTAATTCCATATAACGTGGACGATTGATCTCACGCTTATTTCTACCAAAAGTATTAACGATCTCCCAAGCTAGCTGATCAGGATCAAGGACAAAATACTTCACTGAATCTAGATAATTACCTGAATGATCGGCGACATTGAAGAAATTAGTCTTAACCGGCCCGGGGTTTATAGTTGTAACATAAATTCCAAATGGTTTCAACTCTAGTCTCAAACCATCAGAGAAAGCAATTACAGCCGCTTTAGTAGCAGCATAGGCTGCGGACTTAGGAGTTGTGATTTTTCCTGCCATTGAGCCGACATTGAAGATATGACCAATTCCTTGATCAATCATATGTGAAGCCACTAAACGAGTCATCAACATCAAACCTAAAACGTTGACACGAAACATCTTTTCAATCTTACCGAAATCAGTTTCCATATAATTCGAGAAATCCCCAAAACCTGCAGCATTAACTAAAACGTCCACACTATCAGTTAATTCAAAGATTTTCTCAACTCCAGAACTGATTTGATCTGAATCACTCATATCAATGCTTAAGTATTCATGTTGTGCACTTTCAGCACCGACGCGGATACACTCATTTTTCACTTGTAATAGCTTTTCTTCATTACGAGCAATCAAAATCACATTGCCACCACATTTAGCAGCATTAACTGCTACATCTTTACCAATTCCAGAAGATGCACCAGTTACGACAATCGTCTGATTCAATAAGTTAACCATACTCATCCTCTTTTCTAATTAATTAAACGGTACTTCGTAAATATCGAAATCTTTAGCCACTTTGGTAGGTTTAAAGATTTTTTGAGCTTCTTTTTGCAAGATCAAAGCCCCTCTACCAGTATATCTAGCAGAGATATGCGTCAAAATCAAGCCCTTAGCGTGACTTCTCTTTGCGACTTGAGCAGCCTGCGTAGCCGTGGAATGGAAATAATTATAAGCTAATTTTTTCTCATCATTAGAGAAAGTTGATTCGTGCACGATTACGTCAGCATCTTGTGATAATTTGTCAATCTCTGGCGTATAACGTGTGTCAGAAATAATTGTCACAATCTTGCTTGGCTTATCTGGTCCAATAAAATCTTGCCCGTTTAAGACCGTACCGTCAGCTAATGTTACTTCCTTACCTGCTTTTAACTGACCAAAAATTGGTCCATTAGGAATATGATACGGAGCCAATTTATCAACTAGTAACTCACCGACACGTGGTTTTTCAACTACACGATAACCAAAACAAGTTACTCGATGCTTTAATTTTCCAGCATAGACAGTGAAAGTCTTATCGTTAAATATTTCACCGCCATCTTTTAATTCGATATATTTAATTTGATAGCCTAATTTACTGCCAGTAACTTTCAAAGACGTTTCAACATATTCTTTAATTCCCACTGGACCATAAATCTCCAATGGAGAATTGCCGCCTTGATTGGCACGACTAGACAGTAATCCAGGAAGACCAAAGATATGGTCACCGTGTAAATGGGTGATGAAAATCTTAGTAATCTTTCTCGGCTTGATCGTTGTTTTTAATATTTGATGCTGTGTAGCCTCGCCAACGTCAAAAAGCCAAACCTCATTTCGTTCGTCCAACATTTTTAATGCCGTACTAGAAACATTGCGGCCCTTTGATGGAACTCCGGCACCAGTTCCTAAAAATTCTAATTCCATAAAAAAATCCTATCTATTTTTTATATAATGATTTCAAAATCTCTTTTGCGACAAAAGCAGAGTAATACATTGAACCTTCAGGATTTGGATGAACATTATCATCGTAGAACCAATCCGTATGACCATCTGAATAACCATTCCAATCGATGACCGTCAAGTTCTTATATTTCTTCGTTGCTTCGTCTAAGACACCATTAACTGTCTTTTCCCAAGGTCTAGTTGGAACGTGAACATTGATCCAGAAGACATGACGCTTAGGTCCAACTAGGTCCATGATCTGACCAACTTGTTGGATATTGAATGGTCCATTAGTTCCTAAACCAATCATGACGTTAGATGCCAAAACTCCTTGATCCTTGTATTTTTGCAAAATATCAATACTTGGATCCAATTGACGGCTGACAGCAGCATCAACAATAACTTTCTTGTCATCAAACAATTTCAAGAAGTTATCGGACCCATCGGCCATAACAGAATCACCAACCGCAGTCATTGGTACATCTTTTAATCTTTGCAGATCAATTTGTGTCAAACCATACTTTTCAAATTCAGTATTGATTGGGTTAGACTTAGCGGCCTTTTTATAACGAGCATAATCAGCATCAGACATCTTACCAGTAGCATCTTGCTTATTCTTTGACTTCTTCAAGTTTTCGATAGCCTTTTGCTTCTTAGCTTTATTAGCCTTTTCATTTTTAGTGATCTTAGTAGCCAATTCACTGTGATTAACATTAGGATTAGGTGCGCTAACAGCTTTTACCACACTGTAACAACCTGTCATACTGATAACAGCGATAACTAAAGCTAAAACTCTTTGAACACTAGTTGAAGAACGGAAGAAGTTTTTAACATCTTTCCATTTAGCATGTGCTAAAGGTTGTTCAACGAATCTAAATGAAAATTCAGTTACTAAGACAATCAAAATAACTTCAATAACTGGATAAAGAATCGGATGATCAGCAATGTTCTTGAATTTTGATTCAAAGAAGATCATCACTGGAAATTGATACAAGTAAAGACCGTAACTTCTAGTACCTACATAATGGAAAACACGGTTTGATAAGACACCATTCCAGAATGAATCTGGGTGTGCAACGACCGCGATAAAGATACATGTCGTGACTGAGAAAATGAACATCCCACCACGATATAAGAATGGATCATTATCTTTAATGGTAAAAATCATCAATAACATCAACGCAAATGACAACAATCCCACTAAATTCAACTTCAACTTGTCGTTTTTCTTCAACCCACTCTTCAGTTTTTCAGCTGGCCAAATTAAAGCAAGTCCACAACCTAGAAGAATCGAGAACAATCTAGTATCAGTTCCATAATAAATTCTACTTGGATCTACACCTGGCTTAAATAAGATGGCCATCCAAATTGCTGAAGCAATCGAAAGGATCATTGAAAATCCAAAAATGCGGCTCTTTTTCACACCATACTTAGTAAATAAAATAAGTAAAATTGGCCAAACAATATAAAATTGACCTTCAATCGATAGTGTCCACAAATGAGTAAAAGGCGATTCATTATTAGCAAATCTTTCAAAATATGATTGCCCATTAAAAATTTGCCACCAGTTGTAGACATTCAATACGTTTGTCACAAAAATTTGGTCCAAATGATACAGTAAATCTTTTAAAAACAGTACGATATAAGCCCCAGATGCTAGTAATACAAACAACATCCCGGGATATAATCTTTTAATTCTTTTAGTATAAAAATTACTTAACGAGAATGAACCACCATAATCAACAGTATTAAAATAATGATCTGTGATTAAGTAACCCGATATAAGGAAGAAAATTGGTACTCCCAAATACCCGCCGGAAAAAATATTGGGATTTAAGTGATACATGATAACACCAATAACCCCTAAAGTACGTAGTCCATCAAATCCAGTAATAAATCTTCTTTTCGGTGATTTATTCATTTTTTATTGCCCCTAAATAAATTCAAAAGTGAAATCGAGAATTGTTACTGAATCTCCAGATTCAGCTCCTGCATCAATTAATGCATCTTCAATACCCATAGACTTAAGTTGTCTAGCAAAACGCATAATTCCATCTTGGTGATCCAAGTTAGTTCTTTGAAGAAGTAATTCAACTTTAGCACCTTTAACAACGAAACTGTGTTCACCATCTTTTTCAATCGTGAATGCTTTTTTCTCTGGTTCATAGTTGTATTCTTTAGTCTCATCTTCCTGAACATCAAAGTGAATTGGTTCTGCCTTAGATAAGACCTCACTAGTATGATTCATCAGAGCTTTCACACCAGTGTGTTGAATACTTGAAATTGGAAAAATATCAGCATCTTCTGGTAATTTCTCTTTGAACTCAGCTAATCGTTCTTCTGAGCCTGAAATATCCAGCTTAGTTGGCACGATAACTTCTGGACGCTTCAAAACATTCTCATCATAGTTACCTAATTCTTTTCTGATTGCCAAATAATCTTCGTAAGGATCACGACCATTGTTAGGATCCATATCGACTAAATGCAAAATAACTCTTGTACGTTCAACGTGACGCAAGAATTGGATACCCAATCCCACGCCATTTGAAGCACCTTCGATCAAACCTGGCAAATCAGCAATAACAAAATCGCGACCAGATTCTAAACGAACCATACCGAGATTTGGTGACAAAGTCGTAAAGTGATAAGCCGCAATCTTAGGCTTAGCAGAAGTTGAAACTGATAGAAGTGTCGATTTACCAACTGATGGAAAACCAACTAAACCAACATCAGCAATCAATTTCAATTCCAACTTAATGACTTTTTCTTGACCAGGTTCACCATTTTCAGCTACTTCTGGAGCTTGATTCTTGGAATTGGCAAAGTGAATATTTCCACGACCACCGTCGCCACCCTTTGCTACTACTAATTCTTGGTTATTTTCTATTAAGTCACCGATCAAACGACCAGATTCTACATCATATACTGAAGTACCTGTTGGTACATTGATATAAACTGGATCAGCCTTATGACCGTACATTCCTTTAATTTGACCATTTTGACCAGGTTGAGCTTTAAAAATTCTCTTGTATCTAAAGTCCATTAAAGTATTCATACCTTCATTGGCCCTTAGGATGATATCGCCACCGCGACCACCATCACCGCCGGAAGGTCCACCGAGTGGAACATATTTCTCATGACGAAAAGCTACTGCCCCGTCGCCACCCTTTCCGGATCTAACGGTGATTTTAACGTTATCTACAAACATTAAAATCCCCCTTTCTAAACTATAATTATCATTTCTAAATTTTAGCACAAAAACAGACTTCATAATACTTTGAACTGCAATTGATTGTCTAGTACTTTTTCAGAGCTATTAATTTTTTTGAACGTTTTTGGAAGTTTTTGATAATTTATGATTGATTTTGAACGATAATGGTTGTATTATATCATTTGCGAGGTGATGAAAGTGCTTACTGAAGAAAGACAACAAATAATCCTTGAACAATTAAAAATTCATAATATTGTCAAACTCCACGATTTAATTCCATTAACCGGTGCTTCGGAATCCACCTTGCGCCGTGATTTGCAAGATTTAGAAAATTGTCACAAATTATTGCGAATTCACGGTGGCGCTCAAAACGTGATTTCATTGCATGAAGAGCCTGCTCTCTCACAAAAAGCTGCGGTTCACATTAATGAGAAGAAAATGATTGGTCAAACGGCTGCTAGTCTAGTTCAAAATAATGAAGTTATTTTTCTCGATTCAGGAACAACGATTCAATTCATGATTCCCTATTTAATTGAGCATACTAATTTACTAGTTATTACTAACAGTGTCGACAATGCTTCGATGTTGGCCGATTACAAAATAAACACGTTCATCCCAGGGGGGAAATTAAAGTCATCTACAAAAGCTTTAATAGGATCGACTATTATCCAAACTTTGGAGAATTATCATTTTGATCACGCCTTTATCGGTACGAATGGTTTTTCAACTGATGCTGGATATACGACGCCAGATCCTGAGGAAGCAGCTATCAAGCGTTTAGCAATAGCCCAATCCAATCAAGCTTTTGTCTTATCTGATAGTTCTAAGTTTTCGCAAGTCAGTTTTAGTCGTTTTGCAACTTTAGATGAAGTTCCATTAATAACGAATAAATTATCAGAGAAGGAATTCAGTCTTTTGAACAAATATACAAATATTACGGAGGCAAAATAGTGATTTACACAATTACAGTCAATCCTTCAATTGATTACGTCTTACAATTGAAGGATTTAAACACTGGTGAAGTCAATCGAACATCTAGTGACGTTAAACTTCCCGGTGGCAAAGGAATCAACGTTTCAAGAATCCTTAAAGAATTAAAACTTGATTCTACTGCACTTGGTTTTGTAGGTGGCGCAACCGGTTCAATGTTTGAAGAATTGTTAAGCCAACACAACCTAAAGACTTCTTTTACTAAAGTTAAAGAAGACACTCGTATCAACGTTAAGATCAATGCTGTTAATCAAAATGAGGAAACTGAGATCAATGGCGCTGGTCCACAAATAAGTGAATCTGAAAAGAATACCTTCATGGATAATCTAAGTACTATTGGTGATGGTGACATTGTTATCATGGCTGGTAGCCTTTGCAAAAATTTGAATTCAGATTTTTATTTAGATATTGCTAAAAAAATTCAAAAAAATGGTGCTGAATTCGTCATCGATACTACTGGACAGGCATTGCTAGATACTTTGCCCCTACATCCATTAGTTGTTAAACCAAATCACCATGAATTAGCTGACTTATTCAACGTTACTTTCAAAAATGAACAAGAAATTATTACTTACGCTAGAAAGTTATTGGAACAAGGTGCAAAGCATGCCTTAGTTTCTATGGCTGGTGATGGTGCTTTGTTAGTTACTAAAGATAAAGCATACAAAGCCAACGCCCCTAAAGGCACAGTTATCAATTCAGTTGGTGCCGGTGATTCAATGATTGCTGGTTTCTCTGGTACTTTCATGGATACAAAAAATCCAATCGAAAGTTTCCATATTGGTGCCGCATGTGGTTCAGCCACTGCCTTTAGTCAAGATATCGCCACAAAAGAAAAAATTGACGAAGTTTATCAACAAATTACTATTACTGAACTTTAATCCAAGGGGGGACTTTTAAAAATGGACTTGAAACAACTATTATTAAAAGACGCCATGATCATGGACTTGAAAGCTACTAACAAAGAGGATGCCATTGAAGAAATGGTTGATAAGTACTATCAAGTCGGTGTCATTGACGACAAAGAACTTTATAAAGCTGACATCTTAAAACGTGAAGCTCAAACTAGTACTGGTATCGGTGATGGAATTGCCATGCCCCATGCTCGAGATAAAGCTGTTAAGCGTGCAACTGTCTTATTTGCCAAAAGTAATGCCGGTATCGACTACAAATCACTCGACGGTCAACCAGCATACCTATTTTTCATGATTGCTGCTCCAGACGGTGCTGACAATCTTCACTTGCAAGCTTTAGCTGCCCTTTCGTCACTCTTGATCAATCCAGAATTGGTTAAGAACTTAAAAGCTGCTAAAACTCCTGATAATGTTCAAGATTTATTCGACCAAGCTATGAAGGAAAAAGAAGCTAAGGACAAAGCTGACGAAGAAAAGCAAAAAGCTCAAGCAGAAGCTGCCAAAGCTGCTTCTGATGACAAGAAGAAACCTTATGTTGTCGCTGTTACAGCTTGTCCTACTGGTATCGCCCATACATACATGGCTGAAGCCGCTCTAAAAGAACAAGCCGAAAAAATGGGTATTGATATCAAAGTTGAAACTAACGGTTCTGAAGGTGTTAAGCATCGTTTAACTGCTGACGAAATCAACCGTGCTGATGGTGTCATCGTTGCTGCTGATAAAAAGGTTGAAATGCCCCGTTTTGATGGTAAGCATTTAGTTAACCGCCCTGTTAGCGATGGTATCAACAAAGCTGAAGAACTAATCAACTTAGCTGTTGGACAAAAAGCTCCTGTCTTCCACGATGAAGGTGGCGCAAGTTCTGATGAAGAAGAATCAGAAGAAAAGAAATCACTTTGGTCAAGAATTTATGCTGACTTAATGAATGGTATCAGTAACATGCTTCCATTCGTTGTCGGTGGTGGTATTCTAATGGCAATTTCATTCCTATTAGAAAACTCCGTTGGTGCCAAATCACAATGGTTCTTATTCTTTAACAACGTTGGTAACTACGCATTTAGTTTCTTGATTCCTGTTCTAGCTGCTTACATTGCCGTTTCAATCGGTGATCGTCCTGCTCTACTACCTGGTTTTGTTGGTGGTTACATGGCTTCACAAGCTACAGCTTCTGTTGTTAGTTCTAAGAGTCCGGCCGGATTTATCGGTGGTCTACTTGCCGGTTTCATTGCTGGTTGGGTTGTTGTCTTCCTTAAAAAATGGCTCAAGAATCTTCCACATTCACTTGCCGGTTTGAAGACAATTTTAATTTATCCAGTTCTAGGTCTGCTTTTGACCGGAGCTATCATGTACTTCGCTATTGATCCAATCTTCGCTGTTGTAAATGCTGCAATTACCCACTTCCTAGAATCAATGGGTACTGGTAATGCCGTTATCCTGGGTACCTTGCTCGGTGGTATGATGTCAATCGATATGGGTGGTCCTTTCAACAAAGCCGCTTATACTTTTGCTATCGGTACTTTTACTGCTACACAAGACGGTGCTTTGATGGCTGCCGTTATGGTCGGTGGTATGGTTCCACCTCTAGCAATCGCTATCGCCACAACATTTTGGAAAGACAAGTTTACAGAACAAGAAAGACAAGCTGGTCTATCTAACTATATCTTAGGTTTATCATTCATTACTGAAGGTGCTATCCCATTTGCTGCCGGAGATCCACTACACGTTATCGTATCTAGTGTTATCGGTTCAGCAATCGGTGGTGGTTTGACACAACTTTGGGGTATCAATGTTCCTGCTCCTCACGGTGGTATTTTCGTTACACCACTTGCTAATAAACCATTGCTTTACTTATTAGCTGTTGTTATCGGTGCTGTCATCTCAGGTATCATCTATGGTATTTGGAAGCCTGCTAAAAAGAAATAACTACCCCAAAAAGATATTTCAACTAAAAAAACTATTTAATGGCAGAGTAAGTAAGTGCCAATTAAATAGTTTTTTGCATTTCTTTAAAACCACACCTCATACTAAATTTATTACTCATCATTTTTTACAAGGGTGTCTATTTTCCAAGACAGTATTTCAAGAATTGTTTTATATAATCTTTCATTATCGATGACAACTAACGTTAATTCTTTCTTCACTCTAGTCAACGACTCAAATAATAAACTTCCTTCAATATATGGATAATATTCACTATAACTAGATGATAATTTTCCATTATTATCATAATAGAAATTATTATCTAAGGGTATTAGAACTTTATCGTATTCTCTACCAATTGTTTTATGTACATCCAATGAAAAAGAAAATAGCTTCTTCCGCTTTAATGAGTATGTTGATTTTGTTCTATATTCTGTAGGTTCAATTATCCGAAAGCCATTATGCCTAACTTGGTACAATGAAAAATCTTGCGCATCTTTTACATTGTCAAAAAAAACAGCATCCACATTTTCATAATTAAATGGACTGACATTCTTTGCTCTTACATCCAATAATTTTTGAATAAAAGATGACATTTCTGGATTACTTCTTACTTTGAGGGACAATTTGAATTCTTTTGCACCTAATTTAACTAATTTTTTTTGAATATTTTCGTTTTTTTCTGCCTGGTGAAAAGTCTGTCTTTGATCACCTACAAATATTTTAACCGGCTTTTTCAGTGAAATTATCCATTCAAATTGTTCTTTCCAAATTCTTTGGGATTCATCAAAAAAAACGACATCATAGTCATTAATTTTCTCTTCGAAAGCCACATTTTTTATTGGCTCAACATCAAATTTCATGATTTCAGTTAGTTTCTTAGACTCGTCCTCAGTCATTTGGGCACCAAGAACAACTAATACTTTTTTACTCTTTTCAGTCATTTTCTTTGCCATATCAAAAAGCAACAACGTTTTGCCTGAGCCTGGTCCACCCACCAAACTAATTAATTTGTAGTCTATATTCAAAATCTTTTTCTCTATATCCATTTGTTCAGTCGTCAAATAGTATTCATGATTGATAAACTTCTCTGGATCTGAATATGGTGAAATTATATTATCTGATAAATCCAAATCGTTTAAATAATTTTTTTCTTCCCATTCTTCCTCTATACAATCCACTATATCTTCAACATCAACACTTACAAGTTGATTACTTTCGTCTAATCGATATATCTTTTGATCGGATGAAATATAAGTAAAAAGATATGCCGATTTATTCAACATTTCTAATAAACGTTTATGACTAATGAGTTGTTTTTTAATATCTTTTTCTGGAATACTACTTTTCAACTCAATATTAAGATTATATTTTTTTCCAAACCTAAGTATGTCAAACTCCTCTCGAACTCCAGAATAAAAAGTATAATTCAAAATATATCCTTCCAATTTTCCTTCAGTTATTTTTTGATTACTAGCCATCTCCTCAAATAACGAATTTGCATTACGAATTTCTTCTAAATTCATGATATTACGTTTACTATTTTTCTTTTTCGGGAAAGAATTACTGTAAGAGTTAATATAACATTCAATTAATTCTTGATTTTCTTTATTTAAAACACTCATGAAGGATCTTAAATTAACATATCTTGTTGGAAATTTTTCCATATTTGCCAGTCCCTTTCGTTTTGAAACTAATTACTTTTTCGACAGTAACTCATCTTACTGGCATAATTCTAACATGAGCGTGTCTATTCCCATAAAAAATAAAGTGATAAAATTAAATCATCTTACTTATATGGAGGCTCATAAATGAGTTCAGTTTATATCAAGCGCGCCCAAGTCCCAGATTTAACAACAATAATGAAAATCATTAGTCAAGCTCAAGCCATGCTAAAAGAAGATGGTAGCCCTCAATGGCAAAATGGCTATCCAGATACCGATACTATTAAGCATGACATCCTAGCTCAACAGTGCTGGCTTCTGATAGTCGATGGAAAGATTGCCGGAACAGCAACTTTAATCGTGGCTGATGACCCTAATTATCACGACATCACTAACGGTCATTGGAAAAACAATACTGATCCTTACGCTACGATTCATCGTATTGCAATCAACCCTGACTATGCTGGCCAACATCTAGGCAAAATCTTTGTTTCCAATTTAATCAGTTATTCTTATCAAAACGGTATCAGAAACTTTCGAATCGATACTCACCAATTGAACAAACGTATGCAAGCTTTAGCCAAAAGTTCTGGTTATGTTCATCGCGGTAAAATCTACGTTGACGAGCCAGCCATCAATCATGAAGACAACGCTCGTTTGGCTTTTGAATTAAATTTGTGAACTACATCGGCACTAAAGTACCGAGCTTCTAGGAACATTCCATACTTGCCAACTAGTATTTCAACTAGTCGGTAGAGGCTAGAACTATTTTACTAAGGCTTGTTCCAAGCCATTTTTCAATATGTTTTTACTTGCATTGATATCACGATCATGATGAATACCACAAATAGGACAATCCCATTCTCTAATATCTAACTCGTGTTTACCGTCATCGTAACCACAGTTAGAACAGATTTGACTAGTTTTGAATGGATTAACAACCAGAAGTTTCTTGCCGTACCATTCACATTTGTATTCAAGCATCAGTCTTAATGCTCTCCATGATTGATTAG
>OMJG01000765.1_pt1 | contig 21974 bp, 19 predicted proteins | sample 1646431 | NCBI WGS metagenome assembly OMJG01 (sample SAMN03771674, study PRJEB25209) | food metagenome | isolation source: Cotija cheese | place: Mexico:Jalisco,Michoacan | collected 2011-12-12
TTGATTCATCACGGCAATAAATTACCGTGTTTTCTCAATTAGCGATTTTTATAAATTGACGGGGAAATTAATTTCAAAAAGAAGGCTTTTTATGACGAGAAATAATCTTACGACACTTAATAGAATAAAATATAAGGATTTAGCAATCGCTGTCGTTTTAAGTGGTGCATCGCTTTTATTGTTTCCAGCTACAACTAAAGCCGCCACTAACGACGATACATCAAATAATTCAACTACTCCTAGTTCAACTTTAGTACAAAAAAGCACTACGGCTGCTCCCATTGATAGAAAAACTGTTGGTTCAATAACTCCACCAACTTTAAATCAAAATACAACAACCGAATCAGTAAATTCTACATCATCAAATAATCAAACTAATATGAATAATTCTTCATCAATTAATAATACGACTTCATCCAACACCTCAAACAATGAGGACACTGCTAATCCTATAACTAGTAAAACAGCCACTGACACTAACAGCAGTCCTTCATCGATTAATTCAATTAATAATAACGATTCTCAAATAACTGACAGTTCTGTAACAACACCAACACCTACATCAACCAGCACGGTAGTTTCTCCAACAACTACACAAGAACAGACATCAACTTATACCATTGATAATACGGGAAATTTAACTTCTGCTTATAAGATACCTGATTCAGGTATTTCAATTACCACAGATACAAATACTAAGCCAAACAGTACTGGCCAATATAAGGTCATATTGCAAGGTGTTACAAATGATGGCACAGTACTGGGCGCCGCTAAAACCGTAGCAATTATTTTTCCAAATTCATCTGTTACCTTTAATCCTAAAGTGTTGACTACCGAATTAGCACAAAATATGGGTTCTGCATACAACACTTACATACCTTTGGATAAAAATTACAGCACCGATATAACATCAATTAACATGGACAATGGCAATATTACTATTTCGGTTTATTTCGAAGACCCTACAGTCAACGTTGATTATAAATTCATGGATGAAAATACTGACAAAGAGATCACCGACGAAAGTAGAACTTATGATTACAAAAATGATCCTTCACTAAAAAATGGCATCAAAGTACCTCAAGCAGTCAAAACTGATGCTGGATTTAACATTGTCGACAACTCCGGTTATAGTGACAATACTACTACCAGCGTACCTTACTTTGGCCCTAATGGTATGATCCTAAACAATAGTCACTATATCCTTGATACAACCAAATCAAATGGCATTACACCACTAGATACCATGCAATATCCAGCCGATGATAACAATGCCACAGTTACCGATGAATTTTGGTACAAAGAGGCAAACGCCCCAACTATGACGGTCAACGCAACTGATCAATTTGGAAATGTTATCAAGACTTTTAACAATTCTACAATTTCAGCAATTCCAACCACTGTCACTGCTAAAGATGTCTTACCTTCAACAACTGACACCGATATTACTAATAACGACTTAGATGATATCACTGTCACTGAAACCAATAGTGTTTCTGGGCAAGCTGACAAAACTACTACTTACCAAGTAACTCCTTCTGACTACGCTTCACTCCTAGCAAGCACTAAAACGTATGATTCTCGTGATATTGGTGATTATCAAAACGTTAATGTTCAATTAGGATACACAACTACGAGTGTACCTTTGTACATTCAACCAACTGATCCAAGCGGAAATAAAATTGGTGACCCAATCGCTACAGGTACCGGCGTCATTGGTCAAAACGATACGATTTTAGCTCCAACGATTAATGGCTACTCACCAAGTGCACCTTCTGAAAGTGTAACAGTAACTCAAAATCAGGGACCTATTGATTTTCCATACATTTCCGCTACTGATATCAATCCAAACGACCACGGATCTTACTTGTACGACGGGAAATTTAGTTCAATTCCAAGTTCTGGTATTCAAGCAGTTAACACGGGGAATGCCAACACTGACTCAACTGCTAAACATTCTATTAGTATTCAAGCTGTCGACACTGATGGAAATCCACTAGGTAATTCGATTACAGTTTCCAGTACAAGTACTAATACAACTTATTCACTCAATTGGTCACCTGATTTAGTCAAAAATTTGAATAATTCCATTAAAAACGCTAGTCAATATGAACCTTGGAATAAGGACTTAAATGGTCAATTGAATATTCCAGTCACAAATAAAGACGTCGTTGTCGATGTTATTTACGCTCTACCTAAGGTAACAACAACGTACAATTACATTGATGAAAATACTGGTAAATCTTTACTTACACAAACAAATACTTGGAATCTAGATGACCCTACAAATGGCAGTACCTTCAAATCTCAAGGTATTAGACCACCAATGACTATTATCGATTCTGATAGCGGCCAATTAGCTGCGGACGACTTATCACCAACTCCACAAACTAATCCAGCCGATTTGCCATTCTTTGGTCCAGCAGGTACCGTCTTTAACACTGGTCAATATCAATTGGATTCAGTAAAGAGCAATATGACGACTCCAATTCGTTATATAACTTGGCCTTCAAGTGATGTTACGAAGACTTTCTATTATACGGAAAATCCTGATCCAACTATTACTTTGGATGCTGTCAATCAAGCAGGCAAAGTCATCAAAACTTTCAATGCTCCAACAGTTGTAAGTACTTTGCCAGCTCCTCAATTGAGTCCTGCCGTTGACTTTCCAACAATCGATCAAGCAAAAATCAATGGGTATACTTTGACTGGCATTCAGGTTCATGCTACAGGTAGTTACTTTGGCGGAACAGATACTGACTATAGTTATAGTCTTACTCCTGCTCAATACGCTGATTTCATTAGTAGCACCAGTGCTCAAAGTACCATGGATGAACGTGCAATCGCTGCTCATGCAAATTTTGGGATTCACTTTACATATACTGGCAACTCAGTTCCTTTGACAGTTCAACCAGTCGATGAATTTGGCAACAAGATTGGTAATCCTATTTCAGTCGGTACAGGTATAGTTGGTTCTGATGCAACGCTTAAAGCTCCAGAACTTGCTAACTATAAAGCAGTAAATGGAACTTCTACCGTCACAGTTGATCCAAATCAAAATATCTTCGAGATTCCCTATACAAGAATAACCTCTGATACTGGTAACACTAGTTCTGGAACTTTTACCGAACCTAATACCACGACAAATTCAAATTCAACAACCAGTCCAAGTATCAACAACACATCAACCACTCACAATACCGATAATACATCTAGCTCTACTGCTAAGACTAATACTGGAAGTTCTACTTCTAACTCCATCACTAACCAAAATACTGATCAATCAAATTCTCATTCAGTAGCTGAACCTAATACTAACGTTTCTAGCTCTAATTCTACTATCGACAATACTGGAAATATTAGTTCTCATTCCACCATCAAGCACACTACTAAGAACACCAACTCTATAACTAGTGCACAAATTGATAATTCCGATTCTAGCGCAAATAATTTAAATACAAATTCTCCCGCTGACCATGTTAAAAATAACTATTCAAGTCATCCAGAAATTGTCGCTACTATCGATCAAACCAAATACACCGAATCCGTTAATACTAATAAACTTAGTCAAAAGAATGAGGCAACTCCACAAATTTCTTCAGTTCAAAATAACTCCAATAATAATCCAAAGACTACCACTAAACATAGTCAAATAAATCTAATAAATTCACAATTTACTAAGACAGACTTGCAAGCAAAATTGCCACAAACCGGTAATAAGCTATCTGCATTACTAAGTGCCGTAGGTTTAGCCATTTTAGGAATCATGGGGTTCTGTCTGAAGAAAATCAAAAAAATCATTTAGAATTAAATAACTAATCTCCTTGTAGCAATCTATTTGGTTACTATGAGGAGATTTTTTTGGAATCAAAAAAGCACCCTCAATTGAGGATGCTTAATTTATTATTATTTATTTTTTCTTTCAAAACGAGTATTGAACAATGGACTAACTGGATCATTGTCATGAACACGCTTGATAGCTTCACCGATAAGTGGTCCAACTGAAACTTGTACCATCTTGTCGATAACTTTGTCCTTAGGAAGGTTGATTGAATCTGTAACAACTAATGTCTTGATTGGTGAAGCTTCAATTCTTTCAATAGCTGGACCTGAAAGGATTGGGTGTGTACAACATGCATAAACTTCTGTAGCACCAGCATCGATTAGAGCTTGTGATGCTAGAGAAATTGTACCAGCAGTATCGATCATATCATCAATGATGATGGCACGTTTGCCTTTAACATTACCGATAATGTTCATAACTTCAGCGACATTAGCACGAGGTCTACGTTTATCGATGATAGCAATTGGTGTCTTCAAGAATTCAGCTAACTTTCTAGCACGAGTAACACCACCGTGGTCAGGTGAAACAACTACGGCATCTTCTTCAAGATGGTTTGACAAGAAGTAGTCAGCCAACAATGGAGCACCCATCAAGTGGTCAACTGGGATATCAAAGAATCCTTGAATTTGTGCGGCGTGCAAATCAAGTGCAAGTACACGATCAACACCGGCACGTTCTAGCATATTAGCAACTAACTTAGCTGTAATAGGTTCACGTGAACGTGATTTACGATCTTGTCTAGCATAACCGTAATATGGAATAACAACATTAATCACACTAGCAGAAGCACGTCTAAGTGCATCAACCATGATCAATAGTTCCATCAAATTATCGTTAACTGGAGCTGAAGTTGATTGAATCAAGAATACTTCAGAACCACGAATACTTTCGTCAATATTAATTTGGATTTCACCATCACTGAAACGTGTAACTGATGATTTTCCTAGTGGTACACCGACTTCTTTAGCAATTTTTTCAGCCAAAGGTTTATTGGAGTTCAATGCAAAAATCTTCATTGGTACTTCATTATTTTGACATGACATTTAATTATTCACCCTTATTTCCATTCTTCACTTTTTGATAGTGGTAATCTGTTCCAAAAATCTTCTTTGTTTGTTTGTCTCTCACGTGCAATAGCCATTGCATACTTTGGTATATCTTTAGTTATAGTTGAACCAGCAGCGATGAATGAATGATCAGCCATCTCAACTGGAGCAACGATATTAGAATTACTACCAATGAATGAGTGATCACCGATAGTACTGTGGAACTTCTTGACACCGTCGTAATTGACGAAGACAACACCACAACCAACATTGATATCAGTACCCAAAGTAGCATCACCAACATATGTTAAATGACCAACTTTAGTTCTGTCACCAATTTTAGCATTCTTAATTTCACAAAAGTTTCCTACGTGAACATCACGACCGATTTCAGCCTTAGGACGTAGATGTGAGTTAGGACCAATGTTACTACCCTTGTGCATAATAGCTTTTTCGATAGTGGAACTGATAACTTCTACATTATCTTGAATCTCAGAATCTGAAATTCTTGAACCAGCACCGATAACACATTCTGAACCGATAGTTGTTTTACCAAAAATCTTAACGTTTGGTTCAATGACAGTATCGTTGCCAATTTTAACGTCAACATCAATGTAAGTATTATCAGGATCAACGATTGTCACACCATCACGCATGTGTGTTTCGTTGATTCTTCTTTGCATGATCTTTTCAGCTTTTGATAAAGCTACACGGTCATTAACACCTAATGATTCACTAAGATCAGCCATTTGATAAGCTGAAACTTTCTTACCTTGTTGTTTCAACAATGAGATAACGTCTGGCAAGTAGTATTCACCTTGCGCATTATCGTTATTGACTTTGTGCAAATTCTCAAATAACAATTTATTGTCAAAGCACAAAACACCAGTGTTGATTTCTTGAATCTCTTGTTCACTTCTTGAAGCATCTTTTTGTTCAACAATTTTTTCAACGTTACCATTGCTATCACGAACGATTCGACCATAGCCAAATGGGTCGTCAGCATGAGCAGTTAAAATAGTTGCACTAGCTTGTTCCTTTTCGTGATAATCCAAAAGATTCTCAAAAGTTTGAGCTGTAAACAAAGGAGTATCACCAGTAACTACTAAAGTAATACCATCTTTGTCACCCAAATCTTTTTCAGTTTGCAATACAGCATGACCTGTACCTAGTTGTTCAGATTGTAAAGCATACTTAGTTCTATCACCAAGTAAAGCCTTAACCTTATCAGCACCATTACCAATTACTGTTTCGATTTGATCTGGTTTGATTTTTTCAATTTGCGTCAAAACATGGTCAACCATAGCTCTACCAGCAACAGGATGCAATACTTTGTACAATCTTGACTTCATTCTTGTACCTTTTCCAGCAGCAAGAATTATTACATAACGATTCGACATCAGAAACTCCCTTCAGTCATTCAAATATCCTTATATATAATAGCATTATTATATATAACTGCTCAATCTAGAATTTATTCAAAATAACTGAAATCGGTATTAGTTAAATAATTTCCTGGTTCTACATTGAGAATTCGATTTTTAGTATCGATTTTAGTTACCTTGAAAATTGATGTAATATCATCATCACTAAATTGGCTGTGGATATTGATATTTTCAGCAAAAACAGTGGCACCAACAAAAATGGCATTAAATTCAGAAATCAAACTTTGCAATCCATTGATAGTTCCACCGCCTTTCATAAAGTCATCAACAACTAAAACTCTGGAACCTTCGTCCAAACTACGCTTTGATAATTCCATCTTTTCTACACGATCAGATGATCCTGATGCGTAATTAACACTGATAGTCGAGCCTTCTGTAATCTTAGAATCACGACGGACAATGACAAATGGTATATTCAAGAAATTAGCCACACTCTGGGCAATTGGTATACCTTTAGTTGCTACTGTCATGACGACATCAATTGAACTTTGTGAATATTGAGTAGCAATCATGCGACCGACAGTTCTCAATAATTCTGGATCTGCCAATAAATCTGTTAGATATAAATATCCTCCAGGTAAAATTCGATTAGGCTCAACCAAACGCTTGGAAGTATCCTCAACAAACTCTGTAGCTTCTTTCTTAGAAATTCCTGGTGTGAAAATAACTCCACCACCAGCTCCGGGCAAAGTTTCCAAAACCCCGATTCCTCTAATCATAAAAGTTCTTCGTAAAATTCCTAAATCCTCAGAAATTGATGACTTGGCTGATTCATAACGATCAGCAAAAAATGCTAGTGAAATCAATGTATGTGGTCGTTCCAGTAAATAGCGAGTCATATCAATTAAACGTTCGCTTCTTCGTGTTTTCATCTTTTTTTCTCCTAAAACATATCTTCCTACAAGATTATAAAGCAAAACAATGAACAATTCATGTTTTTTTCGAAGTAAAGCGTATCATTCTCCAAACTTTACTTATTTCAGCCCCCACACAAAAAAAGAGGTCTGAACGATTTTGTTCAAACCTCTATTCTAATGAACGCTTATTATTTTATTCAACTTCAGCTTCAGGTTCTGAATCTTCTGATTCTTCACCATCAAACTTAATATCAATTGATTTTGTCAATAAATCAGCATAACTATATGAAACTCTTTCAAATGAGTTTTCATTTTGATCCAAATCTACAACAAAAACTGAATGGAATGTTTCTGATAAGGTACCGCGACGGCGGACAACCTTCTTACGACCCGCTTGTGCAACAATTGTCAAATTTTCACCTAAGTGTGAATCTAATCGACTCTTAATTGTCTTCAATGATGTTGGCATTATAATAATCACTCCTTAGGAGTGAAATTTTACCACGTTTTTGTGAAAACTTCAAGAAAATAATAAACTTGTAATCTAATTTTTACTAAATTCTAATGCCATTTTTTTGAATTGTTCAATGGAAACTTGCTCTGCACGGGCATTTTCAGCGATATCGCAATTTTCAAAAACATTTTTTATTTTCGCACGATTTTCATCAGTTCGACCTAACCAATTGAGTAAATTATTCATCAAACTTTTTCTTTTTTGCATGAAAGCTGAACGGACTACTTTGTTAAAAAATTTAGGATCAGCAATATCAATTTGATCTTTGGGTAATCTTTCCAAAACAGCAACCGCTGAATCAACTTTAGGCCTAGGAATAAAGGAATTTTTTCCAACAATTCGATCAATGTGTGCACTCATCTGTGTTTGTACCGCAATTGTCAAAGAGCCATATTCACGATGACCAGGATTAGCAGTTATTCGTTGAGCAACTTCTTTTTGCATCATCAACACTAATGAATGGAATGGATAATCGCTATTGATCAAATTCAACATGATTGGTGTTGTAATGTAATATGGCAAATTAGCCACGACCTTAATCGTCTTACCTTCCAAATTATGTTCCTTAACGAATTTATCCAAGTCGACTTTTAAAATATCTTGGTTGATAACTTCAATATTATCGTAATATTGCAAAGTGTCTCCCAAAACTGGAATCAAATTCTCATCGATTTCAAAAGCAAAAACTTTTTCTGCAACTTGAGCCAATTTCTCAGTTAAGGCACCGATACCTGGTCCAATTTCAATGGCAATTTCATCAGATTTCAAACCACTAGCATCAACGATATCGTCCAAAACTTTTTCATTGGTTAAGAAATTTTGTCCTAAACTTTTCTTTGCACGTAATTTGTATTTGCGCATGATATCATTCGTACGAATAGGATCAGCAATACTTAATCTATTTTGTGTCATGAGTACTTCCTTCATCAAAATTTTTAACCGCAGCTGCCAAAACATCGGGTGCTACTTGAAACATATTTAGTCGATTCAAAAATTGTTTGGCATTCGTATAACCAATCTTTAATTCCGAGCCAACGAACAACCTTCTTTGGTGAGAATCCGGTTTGCCAACTAAACCCAAATTAACCATATCAGCGTGATCATAAGCTTGAAAGCCAGTTTCAGCATGGGTATAAACTGCTGCCAAAGCTTGCTTGATATCTTCATCTTTAGCATGTTCAATACCTAAACTACCATCACTCTTTTTGGGAACAGCCTTACTTCGAGGTAAAAAAGCTTGTTTAGCATCCGGTATAGCCTTTTGAAGAATAGTTCGCAGACGATTGCCGTTAAAGTCAGGATCAGTGAAAATAATTACGCCCCGCTTTTCTTGAGCAATTTTAATTTGTTTAATCGTTTCTTCACTCAAAGCTGAGCCAGTCGTTTCAATCGTATCAACATCACCTAAACAGTCTTTTAGACGATTCGTATCAGATTTACCTTCAACTACAATAATTTCTTTTATTTTTTTCATAATTATAGATTATACACTTGGTGGGCATTATTAAACGTATGTTCAGCCACTTCACTAGGTGTAATACCCTTGTATTTTGCAATTGCATCAACCACATAGCGTGTGTAAGCAGGTTGATTAGTGTGTCCACGATAGGGTTCAGGAGTCAAATATGGTGCATCAGTTTCAACTAGCAATCTATCTAAAGGTGTCTCTTTAGCTGATTCGTGAACTTCAGGAGCATTCTTGAATGAAACAACGCCACTGTACGAAATCCAAAGGCCTAAGTCTAGGAATTTGTTGAGCCACTCAACATCCCCATTAAAACTATGCATGATGATACCTGACTTTGACATGTCGTGATTCTTTAAAATCTCATACATATCATCAAAGGCATCCCGGCAGTGAATCGAAACGGGCATGTTATATTGTTGAGCTACATCCAACTGTTGAATCAAAACCTGCTTTTGAATTTTTGGTTCTGGATCTTCTTCCCAATGATAGTCCAAACCAATTTCACCGATTCCTACTACTTCAGGAAGCTTGATTTGATTGACGAGTTGTTCTTCATTATATTCTTTAGCAAACTCTGGATGCCAACCGACAACTGCATGCAAAGGTTGATAGTTTTGAGCCAAACGAATGGCTTCAATATTGAATTCTTCGTTAGAACCAATAATAGCCATTTCATCGACGTCTAATTCCTTAGCATTATCAATGTACTGTTGGGTATTGCCACTAAAAGTTGGGTCGTTTAAATGCGTATGTGTATCAAATATTTTCATTAACCTAAAATAGCTCCATTTTTATGTGAATTATCCACGATAGCTAGTTTAACTTCGTCACCTTTTTCAGTTGACAACAACATTCCGTTACTCCATTCACCAACCATCTTACGAGGCTTGAGGTTAACAACTGCAAGAACTTTTTTACCAATCAATTCTTTATAGTTAGGGTAGAATTTGTGCATACCTGAAAGGATTTGACGATCCACGCCAGAACCATCATCTAGTTTGAATTGTAACAACTTGCTTGAATTTTCAACTGGTTTAACATCGAGGATTTCAGTTACGACCATCTTAACTTTGGCAAAGTCATCGAATTCAATTTCCTCAGGGAAACCATCATCAGCTTCTTTTTGTGCCTTAGCCTTAGCTTGAGCAGATTTACTCAACTTACCAGCACCGTGCTTAGCTTGTTCTTCAGCCATTTTACCCTTGATGTATTCAACCTCTTCTTTAGCGTCAAGTCTTGGGAAGATTGGTTCTGGTTTGGCAGTAACCGTCTTACCAACAACGCTGTCACCAAATTCAAGTGATTTGTCATTGTCGTAATCTAATCCTAATTGAGCAAACATCTTCACTGGAGCTTGTGTCATTACAGGGCTGATCAACAATGCAATCAAACGCAATGATTCAGCTAAATGGCCAAGAACTGATTGTAATTCAGTCTTCTTAGCATCATCTTTTGCAAGGACCCATGGTTGTGTTTCATCGATATACTTATTAGCACGACTGATGAAAGACCAAACGCTAGCTAAAGCTTCTGGAAATTCAAACTTGTCCATATGTTCACGGTATTGTGCCAAAGCATCAGCATAAGTCTTCTCTAAATCCTTATCCAAATCAGTTACAGCTGTTGTTGTAACAACTTTTCCATCATCATATTTGTTGATCATTGAGATAGTTCTATTCAACAAGTTACCAAGATCATTGGCTAAATCATAGTTGATCTTGTCGATGTAATCTTCAGGAGTAAAGACCCCGTCATTGCCAAATGGCATAGCGCGCATCAAGTAGTAGCGAAGTGAATCAAGACCATATCTGGAAACTAACATTTCTGGGTAAACGACGTTACCTTTAGACTTAGACATCTTACCGTCTTTCATCAATAGCCAGCCATGACCAAAGACTTGCTTAGGAAGTGGCAAATCTAGTGCCATCAAAATAATTGGCCAGTAAATTGTATGGAAACGAACGATTTCTTTACCAACGAATTGAACGTTAGCAGGCCAATATCTCTTAAATAGTGAATCGTCGTCACTGCCATAACCTAAGGCCGTGATATAGTTCAACAAAGCATCGACCCAAACATAAACGACGTGTTCAGGGTTACTTGGAATCTTAACACCCCAGTTGAAACTAGTACGTGAAATAGCCAAGTCTTCAAGACCTGGTTTGATAAAGTTGTTGATCATTTCATTTTTTCTAATTTCTGGTTGGATGAAGGTTGGATTATCTTTGTAGTATTGCAATAGGCGGTCAGCATACTTGTTCATTCTGAAGAAATAACAAGGTTCTTTAACTAATTGAACTTCATGTCCTGAAGGAGCTTTACCACCTGTAACTTTGCCGTCTTTGTCACGGTAAACTTCAGCAAGTTGTGATTCAGTGAAGTATTCTTCGTCATCAACTGAATACCAACCAGCATATTCACCCAAGTAAATATCGCCTTGTTTGATTAGACGTTCGATAATTTTTTGGACCGCCTTAACGTGATATTCATCAGTTGTACGGATAAATTTGTCATTGGAAATATCTAGTTTCTTCCAAAGTTCTTTGATGCCTTTAGCCATCATGTCCACGTATTCTTGTGGTTGCATGTGCTTTTCTTCGGCCTTTTGTTCGATTTTTAGACCATGTTCGTCAGTTCCTGTTAAGAAGAACACGTCATAGCCTTCATTGCGCTTGTAACGGGCTAATGTGTCCGCTGCAATCGTTGTATATGAATTCCCAATTGTTAATTTTCCAGATGGATAATAAATGGGTGTTGTAATGTAAAAAGTTTTTCTTTCTTCAGTCAATATATTAACCTCCACCGCTTCTAAATTGATATTAAGTATAGCATTATTTTATATTTGTGAAAAAACGTTCGTGGCATCGTCAGCGATAGCCAGAATTGATGAATCGATATCTAAATCTTCTTTATTGATGACAACCAATTTAGCTTTTGGTGAACTGTATTCTAATAATCCCGCAAAGGGATAAACCTTAAAACTAGTACCCACAACTACTAATAGGTCAGCTTTTTGAACCATTAAAGCCGCATTTTGAAAATTGTCAGGATTGATATTCTCGCCATATAAAACTGTTGTTCCAGGACGAATAATACCATTATCTTCATGGTGTCTAAAATCTTTTAAATAATCATGATAATCAAATTGTTTTCCACACGTTAAGCAATGAATATTATCGTATAAATTACCATGAAATTCCACGACATTTTTTGTGCCCGCTTTCGTGTGCAATTTGTCGACGTTTTGAGTAACGATGGCACCTTTTTGATTACTGATCTCGGCCATTTTTTGATGAATGATATTAGGTTTAGCATCCGGGAAATACATATTGTGAACAACGAAATCATGAAAAACATCCGGATGTTTGATCAGATTATCGTGACTCAACATGTATTCTGGTGGAAAATTGTACTTTTCCCGTTTATAGAGTCCATTTTTTGAACGATAATCAGGAATTCCTGATGGTACGGAAATTCCAGCACCAGTGAGAAAAGTTACGAATTTTGCTTGTTTTAATAACGTTTTAAACTCTTCGATTTTATCGATCATAAATTTTACCCCTATCTAATTAAATATTTGATACCCTCTTTTTCAAATACTTCTTGAACTGTGTATTGGTAAAATGCTTTGTAAAATTCAGGTGTTACTTTATTTGGATCCAAATTTAACGTTGCCACGCCTTGACCATCATTGATAGCAATCAAAACAAAACCATCTCGACCAGTAGCACGGTTTTTATATTCAGAATGTTTGATTTGATAAACTTGATTGAGTGACAAACGCAATTGACGTTTAGAAACGATTGGTGTGACATTCAAGAAGGTATGGAAATGAAGACCTTGATAACCATTAGAAATAATAATTTCATTGTAGGCATCTAGACAGTTAACTAATGCACGACGAAATTGGAAAGGAACTGATAAATCATTTTTTTCAGCTATATCGACCAACTGACTAGCGTATTTAAATGACTTAGGAAAGTTATCCTTCCAGTCAGCGTCCTTTTGATGCTCACCAAAGATAATTCCATCAAACATAACTAAAGTACGATAAAAACGCATGTTAGCTAAATCCATGGATACTCTTGGACGAAGAGCTATATCGATTCCTTTGATAAATTCTTGTTTGATTTCGTCAGTATAAGTACCATCTTCTTTTTGACGTTGTAAAACAGTAACGTGTTCCAAAGTTTCAAAAACTGAATTGGCAACCATCAAAACTTGTCCATCACGGTCTTTTTGGCCACTAGTAACGGCACAGTCGATTTCTGGCTCATCTGATAGTTCTAATTCAATGTGGTGCAATTCGTGTGCTAAGACGAAATCAGCATACTTTTCATTAGTAATAACAACTTTGATTGTTTCATTTTTAGTCGTGTGACTAGCTTGATCCAAAGTTAAATAATCTTGTTGTGTATAATCAGAAAAAATTTCGATTTTTTTATTATAATCTTGCTCTATTTTTTCAACCTGATTTACAATATTCTCAGGTAGTTCATTAATATTTATTTGTTTCATTATCAATACCTCATATAAAGGAGATTTTTGCATGGAAATAAAAGTTGACTTACCAAACAACCTATTACCAGACAAATACGGTAAATATGCGAACCCTCAAGCAATAAAAAATGGGAAACCGGTTATCAGTTTCCCAATTAAGTTATCAGACATACCAGCAGATGCCAAAACTATTGCTTTAACCTTTACCGATCCTGATTCAATCCCTGTCTGTGGTTTTGAATGGATTCACTGGACTGCTGCAAATATTCCTGTTACTCAAGAAATCACTGAAGATTTCAGTCAAACAGCTACAGCTCCAGTTGTCCAAGGTAAGAATAGTTCTGCTAGTCCCTTACTCGACGGTCCTAAAGACGTGGCCACGGGTTATAACGGACCTTATCCACCAGACCAAACCCATGATTATGTACTCAAGGTGTTTGCTCTAGACGACAATCTTGATTTGGAAAATGGTTTCTGGATGAATGAATTGTTACACAAAATGGATGGTCATATTTTAAGCAGTGCTCAACAAACCATTCCTAGTCGTGCATAATTAATTTTCTTGAAGATTCATCTTGTGAAAATAATTAAATACATAGCCTTCTCTGACGCCAAAATTCGAAAAGCGGATTTGCTTAGAGGGGCTCTTTTTTATAATTTCTGAGATTATTAAAATCCCGCCCAAAATAACTTCATATCTGCCATCGCTGAGTTCCTTGATCTGACTACGTTCTTCCAAAGAAGTATGTATCAATTTATCAAACAGCTCATCAATTTGCTCACATGAAATTACTGAATTATGTAAGTTCTTTTTGTTTTTACCTTCACGGTTCAAGATACTCGTGACAGCTCGCAAGGTTCCTCCGAGGCCAACGAAAGTAGCTGGAGTTTTCATCCAATGCAAGTCTTCTAAACGTCGACTAATATCTTGTCTTGCCTTTGTTAATTGTTCTTTTTTTATTGGATCACTCGACAAATACAAGTCCGAAATTGAAATAGCGCCAATCGGAATACTTAGTCCATATTTTAGACGCCCTTTTTTAGCTAAACTGATTTCACTACTTCCGCCACCAACATCAACGATCAATGCATCTTTAATCCGCATCGTACTTCGAACGGCCACATAATCATAATAGGCTTCTTCTTTTTCATTGATGATATCTAATTGTAATCCGGTTTCTTTTAGAACAGCAAAGATCAATTGATCTTGATTCTTGGCCATTCTTACTGCGGCAGTGGCAATCAAGCTTGTTCTATCAACTTGATAGCGTTCAATTCGGTCTTGAAATTCCTTTAAAACATCAATTGTTTCTTCAATCTGATCATTAGTCAAAAGTCGACTCTGTGTGATCGATTTTCCAAGTCTAACAGGCTCACGCCAACGATCCAAAGTTTTAAAACGATTCTTTTTTGAAGATTTATACACTGATGTTCTTATGGAGTTAGACCCAATTTCAATAACTGCTAACTTCAAATCTACATCACATCCCATTGTACCAATTATATAAAAAAATTGCTCCATATAGTAGGTCTAATTGCAGAAAGCTACAAAATTAAATTATTTTAATCTTTTTTAATTTAATTGTTGACATTATTTTAAAATGGGTTTAAATTACTTTCAACAATTAATTTAATAAAAAACGTTTAGCAGGAAACGAGTCGATCGACTTGATTCAGAAAGTTATCGGTTGATGCGAGATAATATCAAAAGATTGATTCAATCACCTGTTAGTTGCGATTCAAAAGGTTTATCCGAGTAGAAAAAGCTGGTTGCACCCATTAACGTGCCGACAAATTATTCATTAGTTTGTGCAAGGTGATATTAGTAATAATATTACGAATAAAAGGTGGTAACACGCGGTAAACGTCCTTTGATGATCTTAGTCATCAGAGGGCGTTTTTTGTTAAATTAAAATTCAAAAAAGTGAGGTGGTTCCAAATGGAAAGCGATATTAGTGGCATTAATAACGATTCTCAGATTCAGATTAAATTAAAAAATAAAATTCATGGAGGAACCACCTATGACACAAAATACAACTACAACTACAACTCAAACTACTACTTTAACTTATGATCAAAAGGAATTTGCAAATGAATTAGCAGAAGCACTTCAATCTAAAAAGCCTTTATTAGAAGACGACTGGACTAATTTGGTCACCGATGAAAATTCAGCCTATCAAGTTCAGGATGTCTTTACCGATTTGAAAGATGATTCTGTCGGTGGATACAAGGTTTCACTGACTAGCAAACAGACTCAAGATATGTTTGATTCAAACGAACCGTTGTACGGAGCTGAAATGACCAACAATTTTTTGAAATCCACTGCAGTAGTCTCGTTAAAGAGCCTAATGGAACCCCTAGTAGAAGTCGAATTGTGCTTCCGAGCTAAAGAGGACCTCTTGCCTACAGATTCCTTAGAAGACTTGCTGGAAAAAACTACCGTAGCACCGGCCTTGGAAGTTCCCGACTCTCGATTCAGCAATTGGTTCCCTAGCTTGTCCAAATACATGGTCATGTCAGATGGGGCTGTCAGCGGTCTAGTCGTTTATGGAGATGAAAAAGACACCAAGACACTAGGGTCAGTTGAAACTCTAGCAAACGTCTCCGCCACCCTTTTTCACGATCAAGAAAATTTAAAATCTGGTAAATCTTCAGAAGTTCTCGATAATCCTTTGAAGTCTTTGCAGTGGTTGGTAAAGAAGCTAGATTCTCAAGGAAAACGACTATTAAGGGGGCAACGAGTATCTTCTGGAACTTTTGTCCTACCACCATCACTAACTAAAGGAACCTGGCGAGCTGATTTTGACAATGGCTTGGGGAGCGTTAACTTACAAGTAAATTAAGTATCAAAAAAACGTATATCGAAAATGATATACGTTTTTTTACGAAATTAACTCGTTTCGCAATTGTTTTCTTTCGTTGAAGAACTGTTTATAAGCCAAATAACAAGAAATAATTGAACCCAAACCTGTCGATGCCAAGAGCATGAAAGTTACCATGATTTGATATTTAATGGCTTTGACTGGATCAACCCCAGCAAAAATCAAACCAGACATCATCCCTGGCAAACTAACTAATCCTAATGTCTTGATAGAATCAATCGTTGGTTGCATACCGCTTCTGATACTATCTCGTAAAATATCTAGACAAGCCATTTTGATGTCAGCACCCAAAGCTAATTTTTCTAAAACTTGTTGATGACGATCAGTAAAGGTTTGCATCATATTGCGATAGCAAAGACCAATAGCAACCATGATATTACTGGCAATCATTCCCGTAACTGGCACAATTTGTTCTGGTACGAATTTGATGGAACCAGTCCACACTAACGTTCCTAATGTAATAACTGTCCCAACTGAAATTGCTAGTAAAGATGACTGAAAAGCCTTGGGAATTCCATTACCACGCTTACCTGCATTCCACGAAGCATTGATAACGATGATCACAAAGCAGGCCCCAGTTAACCAAATATCATCAGCCTTGATAACAAATTTCAAAACGTACCCAACAATCGATAGTTGCACGATTGCCCGGACAACACCAATTAAAATATCTTTATTAATATGTAATTTTTCGACATAACCTATAACTAATGCTACTAAAACTAGGACAAAACCTAGGGCTAAAGTTGAATTAGAAACCGTTAAATTAGTCATTTACTAGTTCCCCTTTTCTAATAGAAATTTTATCGTCAGCCACTTCTATTTCAGTTTCATCGTGCGTTACTCGTAAAATCGTTAATCCACGTTGATTGAATTGATTTAACATCTTATGCACAATCTCTTTGTTCTCAGCATCCAATCCAGCTGTAACTTCATCAGTTATCAACACTTCAGGTGGAAAAAGTAAATTACGCAACAAAGCAATCCGTTGTTTTTCCCCACCAGACACATCATTGACACTCTTGTCGATATAAGTTTCGTCCAAATTGACCATCTTCAAATAATCGATAATTTTTGCTTCATCAACTTCTTTTTTACGAACTTCAAATGGAAACGCCAAATTCTCTCTAACAGTTTTTCCAAATAAAGTCGGTTGTTGAAAAGCATACGAAACCTTTTGACGATACAAAATTGGGTCATAAGTTTCGATTGATTTGCCATCAAAGATCACATCCCCAGAAGTTGAACTGATCATCGAGGCAAAAATACGCATCAACGTACTTTTTCCACTCCCTGATGGTCCAACGACGGTAATGTATTTACCTTTTTGAATATCTAAATTTATATCTTTTAAAATTGTTGTTTCGTTCACCTTATAAAAAAGATGCTTAACTTGAAATATTTTTTCCACAATCCCACCTCAATCCTCATAACATTATCTCTAAGAAATCCCTTAGTTACTAGCAATTAGCTTACAAAAAAATCTTTATTAGGGCAATTGATTCTTAAGTTAGATTAAGATGCTGTCGGCCTTTTTGCATGTTTATTCTAAATAATTCAAAATCAAAAAATAGCATCTATTCAGAAGAAGGATTATCGCAGTGCGACCATGATCTGAATAGATGCTTTTTTTCGTTTGATTGTATAAAAATATAAGACAACTCTCTAGTCCGGAATAGCAAAGGCTCCAAGTCGTGCCCACATTGTTCCAGCCAAATTTGCTTTGCTATGGAGGACGGAATACTAAATCCAACTTAATAATTCAAACAAAACCTATTAAGCAAAGACACGTTTTACTCCGGCAATGTTTCCACGACCTGAATAGATTGAGTGAACTTGTACTGCATATGGCCATGATTCAATCATTGTTGATGGATCCAATAAAATACCAACGTGCCATAACATACCACTTGATGGGTCTGTGAAGAAGATCAAATCTCCTCTTTGACGTTGATTAAAGTTAACGTGTGGAATTCTAACGTCATTCCAGTACATTTGACAATTCCACTCGTTACCTGGTTGAGCATGTTGGATTGATGAGATTGGAGCCGAATCGATACCTGAAGCATAAAGAGCTTGGGTAACTAATCCAGAACAATCAACACCATAATCAGGAGAACTGGAAGCACCTGAGATCCAAGGTTGACCCAAGTATCTGTAAGCTTCATTGATCATTGCTTCAATATGGTCTGATCTAGAACTTGTGATATTAGTTCTTAATGGGGCAACATATGAGTCGATTCCATACCAGCTGGTTTCTGTGAAGCCCATAGCTTTCCAAGTATTCAAATCAACGATACCCGTAACAGGAAGGCCATTTCTTGATTGTAAACTTCTTACACTGTTAGCAACATTGCCATCATAAATTGTGTGAGCATTTGAGTAACCAAAATACTTTCTAACTAACCAAGTTTTGATTCCTTCAACGCCGTTGTACAAAGGATAACCTACATTACCAACTGGTTTGATTTGTTCATCATGAATTTGAAGCCAGCCATTTGGATTTTGGTAAGCGGGTGTTGTTGTAGCATCGTCGCTATTGATCCAGACGTTAGTGGCAATTTGATAGAATGTTTTACCGTTGGCATTATCAGTACGATTGTATTTCCAAACTGAATTACCTTTAAAGTTAGGTTGGCCTGATCTAGCAAAGCCAGTGTCATTACGTCTGTAATTTACGGCACCATATGGTTGTACACGAACGATTCCATCAGCAGCACTGCCGTATGACAACGTAACATTTTGACCATCAGCAAATTCATTGGTAGCAACACGATAGTAAGTTCCACCGTTATAGGCCATTCTTTGGTCTGTATACCAAGGAGTATTAGGACCTAAAGCACGGTTAGTCAACTTTTGACCATCTTGTGTATAAAGGTAAGTAATTTGATCTCCCGTAGTTACAACACCTTTGATTTGAGTAATATTTGATGTTGTACTGTCAGCTTGTGTTGTTGTCTTTGCAGCTGGTTGAGCATCTTCTGTTACAGCATCATTAACAACTGGTGTTTGTGTTTGATCTGTTGTTTGTGTTTGATTAACGGTTTGGTTTTGATCAGCAGCTTGTGTTGCCTCTGGTGAAGTTTCTTGTGTACTTGCCTGTGTAGTTACTTCTTGTGTAGCTTGAGCAACTGGCTGTTGAACATTTTCAACTGGAGTATCAGTTGTTGTATCAGCTTTTACATTTTGTTGCGTAGTCACAGCCAACATTGCTAGTGCAAAACTGCAGACAAAAAACATTTTTGATTTTTTATTCATTTTTCTATCCCCTAATAACTTATTGCACGTCTATTTTGTGTATTCCAATTATTGATAAATTGCGTAATCCCCATTTGCAAAGTTTGGTCAGTCCAACAATCATTGTAATAAACATAATTGCTGTCATAACCAGTAACTACCAAAGCATGATATGGAAATCCATAAAGTGTATTCCAAGTAACGACTGGGTGTCCAATATTAATTTGATATTTAATCGCATCAAAATTTTGACCGGTCAAATTCTTAGCGGTTCCAGCATACTTTTCAACCAAACGCATCAAAGCAGGTGGAAAAATCGTAATTCCCGTTCCATCCCAAGGTTGACCAATATAGCCATAATTAGGATTACTGCTACGTGGCATTTCTCTTGCCATTTGCATCTTATCGACATTAGCTCCAGCATATTGCAACATCATCGTTACAGCGGTGATTTCACAACCATTAGGAAGTTCAGGTCTTTGAGCAATCAAAGGTACACCCGAAATCCAATCGGCTTCTTTGTAATTGCCATTATTAATGACGACATAATCTTGTGGAACCCAAGTGTCAGAACTAATTTGATACCACTCTTTACCACCAATATTAGCGTGATTGTTTACTTTCCAACTCGTACCAGTATTTAAATCATTGCCTTCATAAACAGCACGATTGCCATAACCCTTGAAGGAATGAATACTAGAACCTGATTGATAAACTACCGTAGCATTCCCCGAATATGGCTGAACGTATGATTTATAAGTACCGTCTTTTGCATTAGCGTATTCATTAGTTGCGACACGATAATAACTATTGCCATTATCTAAAGTATGATAAGTGTCAGTATACCAGGCACTGTTGGCAGCTAAAGCTCGATTAGTCTCAACTGATCCATCGGCATAATATAAAGGAATGAATACACTATTATTTACCGTATAAACACCATCAATTTGTTTATCAGAAGCAATTTGACTATTAGCTTGAGTAGTCTGGGTATTACTCTGACTATTTCTTTGACTCGTTGTTGATTCTTTTGGAGTCGTTGTCTGTGGTGCTTTTGTCTGGTCTAGTGCGTTATTAACTGGCTTATCATTTACCGAACCATCATTTACTGAATTAGTTTGGTTCGTAACGTTTTGACTAACATTTTTCTCTTGATTTGCATCGACTTGGTCAGCTTTAACAACCGTGGTTGAGAGTAAACAACTAGAGGCCAAAATCGCGGCATAGAGCATTTTCCTATTTAATCCCATAACATTCCCCTTTCTAGGAATAATTATGGAATAGTTGCAATTATTAATCAATATGAAAATAAGAAATATACTTATGAAAACATTTTATTATTCTTTCATAAATTGAATTAATGTATCAATGAAGATAAAAAAATAAATCAATTCATCAAAAAAGCACAAATTCCATTACAGAATTTGTGCTTTTGAATTACTTTCATGAGTGATAAAAAATCACTATTTATTTTTAATTTCTTGGATCAATTTGGCTTGAGCCTGAGCTTGAAATGCTTGTTGAGCTTGTTTAGTTACTTGCTTTTGTTGAGCAGTTGTCATAGCAGGGTTTTGAGTCATAGCTTTAGTAACTTCTGCTTTGACATAAGCTTCAGCTTCTTGTTTCATTTGAGCCTTGAAAGATTTACTACTCATTTTCTTTTGCAATTGTTTAGCTTGAGTTGTTGTCAATACTAACCAATCATTGCCAACTTTAAAGGTATTTGTTTGTTTAACGAATTCCTTGTTGTTGTCAGAGATTCCAAATAGGAATGAATAGAAACCGTTCTTGTATTCCCAACGAGTTGTCTTCTTTGTTACTGTGGCATTTTTATAATTGCCAGTTTTAACAACATTTTTGACATGAGAATCTGCTTTAGTTGTTTGAGGTTTCTTAGCTTTAGCAGTTTCAGGGGTACGGTAAATATAAACATTTTCTTTACCATTAGTACCTAATTTTTTCTCAAGCAATAAGTTAGTATCTTTTTGAACAGATTGGATTTGATAAGTCTTCTCAGAAGTTACCTTTTCCATTCCAAAATGGCCATATTCATTTGAAATCAACATAACCAAAGAGATTAGGAACAGGGCAATAAAAGTGAAAGACAAACCATAACCAACTTTTTTATTTTCGCAAATTGCAAGAACAAGTTAGCCACTTTGGAAAAATAAAGAAAAGTTA
>OMJG01000767.1_pt1 | contig 21937 bp, 25 predicted proteins | sample 1646431 | NCBI WGS metagenome assembly OMJG01 (sample SAMN03771674, study PRJEB25209) | food metagenome | isolation source: Cotija cheese | place: Mexico:Jalisco,Michoacan | collected 2011-12-12
TACGCGGAGGCGCTGCGCCGCGCCAGCGGCAGGTCGGCGCTGTCGGCGGATGCCGCGGCGCTGATGCCGGTGATCATGGCGACCGAGCCCCGCGACCCCTTCGCCGACCCGGATATCGACGGAGCGGCGCACCGCCCCGTCCTGGTGGTGCTGGACGACGGCGCTCCCGACCCGCTCGGATCGCGCTCCAGGCTCGAGGAGGCCTGCCGTCGCCGGGACGTCGCGGTGCGCACGATCGGACTGCCGCTGGGCACCGAGGAGGAGGGGCCAGTCGGCAATTACGTCACCCTGCTCCTCCAGGGCCGCTTCGCGGCGGCCTACCTGGCGCTGGGTCTGGGGCGCCTTGAGGGCCAGGAGGGGAGCGCCGGTGAGTACTGAGGGCGGCCGGAAGGCGATCATTGCGGCGGCCAGCGCCAATCTGGGTATCGCCGTCACCAAATTCGCGGCCTGGGCGCTGACCGGGGCCTCATCGATGCTGGCCGAGGCCATCCACTCGACCGCCGACACCGGCAACCAGCTCCTGCTGATGATCGGCGGGCGGGCCGCCGTCCGCGAGGCTGACAAGGAGCATCCCTTCGGATACGGACGAGCCCGCTACCTCGCCGCCTTCATGGTGGCCATCGTGCTGTTCAGCCTGGGCGGCCTGTTCGCCCTCTACGAGAGCTACGAGAAGATCGTGGCGGTGCGCGCCGGGGAGCACGACGCCCTCATGGAGTCCTCCTGGTGGTGGGTCCCCCTGCTGGTGGTCGCCATCTCCCTGGTCGCCGAGTCGATGAGTCTGCGGACCGCCCTCAAGGAGACCCACAAGGCCCGGGCCCACCTGTCGGTGCTGCAGTTCATCAAGCAGGCGAAGGCCCCCGAGCTGCCCGTGGTGATGCTCGAGGACTCCGCCGCCGTCCTCGGTCTGGTCTTCGCCCTGCTGGGCATCGGGCTGACCCTGCTGACCGGCAATGAGATCTTCGACGCCGTCGGCAGCGGCTGTATCGGCGTGCTGCTGGTCGTCGTGGCGATCATCCTGGGACGGGAGATGCTCTCGCTGCTCGAGGGGGAGTCGGCCAGCCCCGAGAATCGCGCCGCCGTCGCAGAGGCGATCCGGGGAACGGCCGGGGTCGGCACGATCATCCACATGCGCACCATCCACGTGGCCCCCGAGACCATCCTGGTGGCCGCCAAGATCGGCGTCGATCCCGGTGACTCCGCGGCCGGAGTCGCCCGGATCATCGATGACGCCGAGGCGGCGGTGCGCTCGGCGGTGCCCATGGTGGGCCCGCTCTATCTGGAGCCCGACATCCTGAGGACGCCGGGCGCCGAGACGAAGGAGAACTGACGATGACGAGAGTTCTGGTGCTCAACGGCCCCAACCTGGGGCGTCTGGGCCGACGCCAGCCCGAGATCTACGGCAGCCTCACCCATGCCGGGCTTCGGGAGCACCTGGTCGGGACCGGCGAGGGCCTCGGGCTGGAGGTCGAGGTGCGGCAGACCGATTCCGAGGCCGAGATGATCAACTGGCTCCACGAGGCGGCCGACGAGCAGCTTCCGGTGGTCATCAACCCCGCGGCGTGGAGTCACTACTCGATCGCGATCGCCGACGCCGTCGCCCAGCTGGAGGCCCCCGTCGTGGAGGTGCATCTGTCCAACATCGCGGCGCGCGAGGAGTTCCGCCACCACAGCGTCGTCTCGGCCTACGTCACCGGCACCATCGCCGGCCTCGGGGCGTCGGGCTACGACTACGCCCTGGCGCACATCTCGGCCCTGACCGACTCGGAGGAGACCCGCACCGATCCCGCCCAGATCAACCCCGGGCTGACCCAGGGGATGATCACCGGGCGCCAGGAGACTGTTTGATCAACGGAGGGGACGACCCCTCCGCGCTCGCCAGGGCTCGCTGCCTCCCCGCGCGGGTACAGCGGGTGCTGGAAGGGCCACGCGCCGTTCCTCGTGCACAGGATTCATGTAGGGGGCCCACAAAGATGTGACGGAATGTCTGGCCCCGCCCGCCTCACTTGCCGGGGTTGAGGGACTCCCAGATCTCCTTGCACTCGGGGCACACCGGGAAGCGGTCGGGGTTGCGGGTGGGCACCCAGACCTTTCCGCACAGCGCGACGACGGGGGTGCCGTTGACGATCGCGTCGGTGAGCTTCGCCTTGGGCACATAGTGCGAGAAGCGCTCGGCGTCGCCGTCCTGGAAGGACGGTTGGGTGCGCTCCTCGACGACAGTCTCGGATCCTGGTGCGGCCTGGGTGCTCATAATCGCGATTCTAGGCGGACCGGGCGCCTCCGGTCCTCGCTCTCGGCTCAGCGCGAAGCGATATGCCGATCCGCGCTGTTGACGGCGTCGGCTGGGGTCCGCCGGGTCGGCGTGGGATAGTTGACCGGTGAGCAGTCAAGAGCCGAGCCGATGGGACTCCCGATCCGAGAACCCGGGCCACGCCGAGCAACTGCCCCCGATGGGCTGGTACCCCGATCCCGGCGGCAGTGAGAAGGAGCGCTACTGGGACGGGTCCCGATGGACCCGGAATCTGCGCGCCCCCCGCGAGGTCGCCGCCCCGGCCGCCCGCCACGACCGGCAGTCCGGTCGGCCCGAGACCCTCGACCCGCTGCGGACCCAGGGCACCCACAAGGTGGTCCGGCGCCGATCCGCCGACGACCCCCAGCCCACCGCCCCCGCTCCCAGACGCCAGGAGCCCTACCCGGGCGGGCAGTATCCGTCCGAGCGTTCCCGGGAGGCCCTCACCTCCGACGGCGTGCCGTTGGCCGGCTGGTGGTGGAGGGTGCTCGCCACCATCATCGACATGGCCCTGGTGTGGGTCGTCGTGGCGATCGTCATGCACGGCCAGTTCAGCACCTTCATGACGCGCTACATGAACCTGGCGACCCAGAACCTGGGCTCCTACAACGCGATCATCCAGGCCGTCTCCGGCGACCAGCAGTTGCTCGCGGCCTCCATGGCCATCACCAGGGGCACCATCATCGGTCAGATCGTCTACCAGTTCGCAATGCTGGCGATCTGCTCGGCATCGGTGGGCCAGCTGGTGTGCCGGCTCCGCGTGGTCGAGGTGGACCACGGCCAGGAGCACCGGCGTCTGCGCTGGTGGCGGGCCCTGCTGCGCGCCGCGGTATGGGGGGCGGTGGAGTTCGTCAGCCAGACCACCCTGGGACTCCTCGAGCTCTTCAGCTACCTCATGCCGCTGTGGCAGCGGCGCCGCCAGACCATCCACGACCTCGTCGGCGGCACCCAGGTGATCCGCCTCCCCAGAGACTGATCCCACCCACACCTGAACATGGAAGGCTGCTCCGCAATGCCGCTGACTGACCCCGCCCTCGTCGCCCTGGCCGAACACTTCGGCGTGGCCCGCAGCTTCACCGACTGGAAGGGCCGACAGACCTTCGTCGACGACGAGACCATCAGGGCGGTGCTCGGCGGGCTCGGGATCGACGCCGGCACCCCGGAGAAGGCCGAGGAGGCGCTGGTGGCCGTCGAGGAGCGGCCGTGGCGCCGCACCCTGCCGCCATGCACGGTGCTCCGGCAGGGCCAGGAGGGCCGGATCGACGTCCACCTGCCGGCGGGCCAGCAGGTGGAGGTCTCCATCGAACTGGAGGACGGCAGGTCCCGGTCCTGCTGGCAGGTCGACAACTGGAATCCCGATCGCCAGATCGACGGAAGGCAGGTCGGCGAGGCCACCTTCGGCATCCCCTCCGATCTGCCGCTGGGCTACCACACGGTGGTCGCCGGCACCGTCGACCGTCGCAGCACCGCCAGCCTCATCGTGACCCCGAGCTGGGTCGGGCTGCCGGCCGCGATGGAATCTCGAAGGGTCTGGGGCTACGCCACGCAGATCTACTCGGTGCGGTCGCACAATTCGTGGGGGATGGGGGATCTCACCGATCTGGCCGACCTGTGCACCTGGTCGGCCACCCAGGGCGCCGACTACCTGCTCATCAATCCGCTGCACGCCGCCGAGGTCGTCCCTCCGATGGAGCCCTCGCCATACCTGCCGTCGAGCCGGCTCTTCCTCAATCCCGTCTACGTGCGTCCGGAGCTGATCCCCGAGTACCAGGACCTCGACGACGCCGCCCGCGATCACGCCCGTGCGCTGCGGGTGGAGGCCGTCGGCAATGACACCGCCGCGGAGCGGATCGATCGGGACCGCACCTGGACGCGCAAGAGGCCGGTGCTGGAGGAGATCCACCGGACGGGGCTGGGGCCGGCCCGCAGGATGGCGTTCCGGGCGTTCCGGCGGTTGCGCGGCTCCCGGCTGTCCGACTTCGCGGCCTGGTGCGCGATCTCGGAGGTGCACGGATCCAACTGGAAGCTGTGGCCCGAGCCGCTCCAGCATCCGGGGAGCCGGGAGGTCGCCGCCTTCGTCGCCTCGCACGCGAGCCGGGTGGATTTCTACGAGTGGCTGCAGTGGATCGCCGAGCAGCAGCTGTCGGCGGCCGACCGGGCCGGGCGGGACTCCGGCATGGCGCTGGGCCTCATCTGCGATCTGGCGGTCGGGGTCAGCGGCTGCGGCGCCGACACCTGGATGCTGCCCAACCTCTTCGCCGAGGGGGTGAGCGTCGGCTCGCCGCCCGACCAGTTCAACCAGGCCGGTCAGGACTGGGGACAGCCCCCGATGCGCCCCGACGTGCTGGCCGAGATGGCCTACCGGCCCTTCCGGGAGATGGTCGCCGGGGCGCTGAGGCACGCCGGCGGGCTGCGGATGGACCACATCATGGGGCTCTTCCGGCTCTGGTGGGTCCCCCTGGGGCTGGGACCCCGCAAGGGCGCCTATGTCCGCTACGACCATGAGGCGATGGTCGGGATCCTCGCACTGGAGGCCTACCGCGCCGGAGCCCTGGTGATCGGCGAGGATCTCGGGACGGTCGAGCCGTGGGTGCGCGACTACCTGCGCGACCGCGGCCTTTTCGGCACATCGGTGATGTGGTTCGAGCTGGACGGCGCCGGCCGACCGCTGGCGCCGGAGCAGTGGCGGGAGTACGCCCTGTCCTCGGTGACCACCCACGATCTGCCGCCCACCATCGGCTATCTGGCCGGCGACCACGTCGAGCTGCGTCACCGGCTGGGGCTGCTCACTGAGAGTGTGGACTCCGAGCGGGCGCAGGCGGTGGCCGAGCGCGAGCAGTGGGTGCAGGAGCTGCAGAATCGCGGTGCGCTGGCGTCGGCGTGTCCCACCGATGAGGAGATCGTGGTGGCGATGCACCGGCTGCTCACCTGGACCCCGTCGCGGATCCTCAACGCCACCCTCACCGATGCGGTGGGGGACCGACGCACCCAGAACCTTCCCGGCACCGTCAACGAGTACCCGAACTGGCGGGTGCCGCTGTCGGGCCCCGACGGGCGTCCGATGTGGCTGGAGGACCTCTATGTCGACCAGCGGGCGGCGCGGATCGCCGACGTCCTCAACGGCAACTGACGCAGGACATGGCTGCGGCGCGGACGGTGATCCGTCTGCGCCGCAGCCATGCCCCTCACACCTGCTCGGGGAATCGTTGAACACGATCTCCGACCCGATCCGCAGCGCGAGGCCAGCGACGCAGACCCTGGGTCAGCGCCAGCCGCCGCTACGAGGGGGTTGAACGCGCCCACCACGGATCGCTGACTTGACCCGCTCGGGGAGGAGCGAGCGCTTGCGCGAGCGTGGAGGGGTCGTCCCTTCCGTTGACAGGTCAGTCAGAGACGGCCTTCTTCAGGGTGCTGGAGGCCGAGAGCTTCACCGCCTTGTGGGCGGGGATGGTCATGGACTCACCGGTGCGCGGGTTGCGGCCGTTGCGGGCCGGGCGCTCGACGGTCTCGGCGGTGAGCAGGCCGGGAAGCTGAATCTTCTCGCCCTTGGCCAGAGCGTCGGTGATCACGTCGGTCAGGGCCTTGACGGCCTCATTGGTCTGCGCCTCGGTGAGAGACGCCTGCTTGGCAATCGCCTTGATGAGCTCGGACTTGGTCATGGGGTCTCCTGGTATCTGACTACAGGGCAGGCACGACCAGTTGGCCGTTCCATTACTAGTGGACATTAACCGTTCCAGGCTCGCAGTCAAGCTTCGGCGCGCCCTCTGACCCGCTCTGGCAGCGGCTCAGAGGTCCAGACCGCCCCCGAGGACGGCGTCCGAACCGTCGGATCCGTGGTGCACCATGATCGTCGGAATGGCCTGGTCCCCCCTGGAGATGCGCCGTCCCGAGAGGGGGAGCTCCTTCATCGCGGACTCGTGGCGGGATCGGGCCACGGCTAGGGGTTCTGCGCCCACCGTGGCGCCGTCGAGGACCAGCGGGACGATGAGATCGCGGTCGTCGGCATCGGCCCGCGGCGCCTGGCCGACGCCGACCACCTCGGCGGTCGCCGTGCCGTCGGGGTCCAGCCTGCGCAGCGCGTACTTGCGCCCGCCGACGGTGGATTTGTGGGAGGACTTCTTGGCGACCGGGATCAGCGGGGCATCCGGATCGTCGGAGGCGGCCCTGGCCACCAGCTTGTAGACGAAGCTGCAGGTCGGGGCGCCGGATCCGGTCACCAGGGAGGTGCCGACCCCGAAGCCGTCGACGGGGGCGCCGCGCAGCGCGGCGATCTGCCACTCGTCGAGGTCGCTGGTGACGATGACCCGGGTCTGCGTGGCGCCCAGGTCGTCGAGCAGATCGCGGACCTGCCGGGCCACGATGGATAGGTCCCCCGAGTCGATCCGGACGGCGCCGAGCCGGCCGTCGGTGAGCCTCACCCCGGTGCGCACGGCGGCCTCGATGTCGTAGGTGTCGACCAGCAGTGTGGTCTGGTCGCCGTAGGTCTCCAGCTGGGCGGCGAAGGCCTGCTCCTCGGTGTCGTGCAGAAGGGTGAAGGAGTGGGCGGCCGTGCCCGAGGTGGGGACGCCGTAACGCATCCCGGCCGCCAGATTCGAGGTGGGCCCGAAGCCGGTGATCCAGGCGGCCCTCGCGGCGGCCACCGCGGCCTCCTCGTGGGTGCGCCGCGATCCCATCTCGATGATCGGGCGGCCCTCGGCCAGCATCACCATCCGGGATGCGGCCGAGGCTATCGCCGAGTCGTGGTTGTAGATGCTCAGCAGCAGCGTCTCGAGAATGCACGCCTCGGCGAAGCTGCCCTCGACGGTGAGCAGCGGGGAGCCGGGGAAGTACAGGTCGCCCTCCGCGTAGCCGTGGATCGACCCTGAGAAGCGGTAGCCGGCCAGCCACTCGGCCATCTCGGGACTGACGATGCCCCGGTCGGTGAGGAAGGCGATCTCGGCGGGATCGAAGCGGAACTCCTCGAGGGCCTCCAGCATCCGCCCCACGCCGGCGACCACGCCGTAGCGGCGACCCTCGGGGAGGCGGCGGGGGAAGAGCTCGAAGACGCACCTGCGCCAGGCGGTCCCGGCTCTCATCGCGGCCTCGACCATGGTGAGTTCGTAGTGGTCTGTGAGCAGTGCGGTCGACATGCCGGAAGTCTATTGGTGACTCTTCTCCTCGGCCGCGTCGGGCCCGGCTGCCGGATGTCCTCGCGGCAGGTCCCGAATGTGGCGTCGATCGACGCCGGGCGGTCGATCCGTGCTGGTGGCGCCGCTGAGCGCCACATTCGGGACGCCTGTCGGTTGGCTCGGCGGCGGCTCGGGGCAGAATGGGGGGCATGGTGGATCCCGTCGTCGTCGCCCCGCAGGCCTCATTGCCGGCCGGGGAGCCCGTCACGGAGAGATTCACGGCCCCCGAGCCCTCCTGGGCGACCGTGGTCTGGGACGACCCGGTCAACCTCATGAGCTACGTCGCCCGGGTCTTCGCCACCTATTTCGGGTACTCCCGCGCCAAGGCCAACGACCTCATGATCACCGTCCACAACGAGGGCAGCGCCATCGTGGCCACCGGGCCCAAGGAGAGTATGGAGACTGCGGTGTCGGCGATGCACTCCTACGGTCTGTGGGCCACTCTGAGCAGGTTGGAACGGTGAACCCGGCAGACGGCGGGGCCCTCAGATGAGGATCACTGCGGGCGAACCCCCCTGGGCGCTGGAGTTCGAGCCCGAGGAGACCTGGATGCTGGGGGTCCTCCTGGACGTCTACGAGTCTCTGGTCAGCGGTGAGCAGGGGCCTGTGGACCGGCCCCTGGACCCGTCGGATCCTGCCGGGCTGCTGGGGGCTGTCCAGCCGAACCATCCCAGTGACCCGTTCTCGTTCTGGGAGGCCGATCTCGACGAGCGTCCCGGCGAGGAGCCGCAGGATGATCCCGCGCTGCGCCGACTGTTTCCCGATGCCTACCCCGACGATCAGGACGCCAGCGACGAGTTCCGCAGGTTCACAGCCGCCGGCCAGCGCCGCGAGAGACTTGACCAGATCCTCGACGTGCGGGTGGATCTGGACGTCCTGTCGACGAAGCCGTTGATGATGCAGCCGGAGAGGGTCGAGTACTGGCTCCGGACGATCAACGCGATCCGGCTCGTGCTGGCGACCCGCCTGGGGATCGTCGACGAGCTGAGCGCCGACCGGGCCGAGCAGTCCGCCGGCGATGATCCCTCCGACGTCATCTACCCCGCCTATGAGTGGCTGGGAGTGCTCATCGAGATGCTGGTCGAGGTGAGCTGGGAATAAAACGGGGGGTCCCGATGTTAGGTTCGCCTTGCCTGTCTTCTAGACTCATCCCATGAGTTCTCGAGCGACCAGGCATGCCGTCGACGCAGTGCTCCCGACGGGTCGGGCGGACGACGAGCCGTTGGCCTCCTGTCCCGTCGACGAGCAGCGGGTGCTGCTGCGAGCCGAGGGCGACCTGCGGATGCGCAGGCGCCTGGCGGCGCTGGGCCTGCGACGGGGCGCCCCGGTGACGTTGATGATGAGGACCTCCGGCGGGGGCGCCGTCGTCTCCGTCGCCGGAGCCCGGATCGCTCTGGACCGTTCCATGCTCAGCAGTCTTCACACCGTCTCGGCCGAGGCCGTCGCATGAGCCCCAAGGTGGCCGAGGACGCCGTCCGCGACCTGAGTGGCCACTCCCGCAAGCCCGTCCTCTCCGCCAAGGCCTGCTGCGCCGACGGTCCTGACGAGGCGGCCACCGGCGCCCCGGTGGTGGCCCTGGCCGGGGCCCCGAATGTCGGGAAGTCGACACTGTTCAACCTGCTCACCGGGGCCCGGGTGAGCATGGGCAACTGGCCGGGCACCACCGTGTCGGTGTCCCGGGGGGTCTGGCACACCCGGCACACCGCAGGCGCACCGGTCGAGGTGGACTGCGACTGCCCGGAGGGGGAGTGCGGCTGCGATCACATCGCCGATCACGACCGCGACCTCACCCTCATCGATCTTCCCGGGGCCTACAGCGTCGACCCGATGAGCCCCGACGAGGCGCTCACCAGGGCCCTGCTGGTCGACTGCCCCCCGTCGGAGGCCCCCGACCTGGTGGTGGTCGTCGCCGACGCGGCGCACCTGGCCCGCAGCCTCTACCTGGTCGCCCAGCTGCGCGAGCTTCCACTGCGCATCATCGTGGCCCTCACGATGGTGGACGTCGCCCGGCGGCACGGCATCGACGTCGACACCTGGGCCCTGTCGGAGGGCCTCGGGGTGCCGGTGGTCGCCCTGGATCCGCGACGCCGTCACGGCGATCAGACCCTGGCGATGGCGGTGCGCCGCGAACTCGACGACCTTCCCCCCTGTCCCCGCGAGATCGCCCTGGACGAGGAGATGGCGGCCGTGGTCGCCTCCGAGGATCTCGATGACGACGCCGAGATGGCCCGCGAGGACGAGAGGTTCTCCTTCATCGAGTCGGTGGTCGCCTCGGGCACCACATCCTCGGGTCAGGATCGGCGCACCCTCTCGGACCGGATCGACCGATGGGTCACCCACAAGGTCTTCGGCCCGCTGATCTTCGCCGCCGTGATGTGGGTCGTCTTCCAGATCACCACGACGGTGGCCGCTCCCTTCCAGGACTGGCTCGACGGGCTGTTCTCCGGGCCGGTGTCCGAGTGGACCCACACGGGTCTGTCGGCGATCGGGCTTGGCGACACCTGGGTGGACGGGCTGCTGGTCAACGGCGTCATCGCCGGCGTCGGCACCGTGCTCACCTTCGCCCCCCTGATGGCCCTCATGTTCATCCTGCTGGCCATCCTCGAGGATTCCGGCTATATGGCCCGGGCTGCCGTGGTCACCGACCGGATGATGCGCACGATCGGCCTGCCCGGTCGGGCCTTCATCCCCCTGATCGTCGGATTCGGGTGCAATGTGCCGGCGATCTCGGCCACCCGCGCCCTTCCCCAGGCGCGCCAGCGGATCCTCACCGCGCTGCTGGTGCCCTTCACCTCCTGCACCGCCCGGCTCACCGTCTACGTGATGCTGGCGGCCACCTTCTTCCCGAGGATGGCCGGCACGGTGTGTTTCATCATGTACCTCGTCTCGATCCTGCTGGTGGTGGTCGTCGGGCTGCTGCTGCGCAAAACCCTGTGGCGCACCATGGGTTCCGAGCCCCTGGTGCTGGACCTTCCCCCTTACCAGGTGCCCACCGCCCGGCTCACCGCCGCGGTCACCTGGATGCGGCTCAAGGGATTCCTGCGGACCGCCTCGGGGATCATCGTCGTGGCCGTGGCGGCCGTCTGGCTGCTGCAGTCGATCCCGGTCGGCGGCCATGCCGGATTCGGCGAGGCCGCCCCCGAGGACTCGGCCTTCGGAGTGGGGGCGAGGGCGGTGGCCCCGGTCTTCGAGCCGGCGGGCTTCGGATCCTGGCAGACCTCCTCGGCGCTGGTCGTCGGTTTCGTCGCCAAGGAGGCCGTGGTGTCCTCCTGGGCCCAGACCTACGCGGTCGCCGACCCCGAGGAGACCGGCCAGCAGGAGCCCCTCCAGCAGAAGATCACCCAGTCCTTCGAGCAGAGTTCCGGCGGCCACACCTATCCGGCGGTGTGGGCCTTCCTGTTCTTCCTTCTGTCGTACACGCCGTGCGTGGCGACTCTGGCCACCCAGAAACGCGAGATCGGCCTGGGCTGGACCCTCTTCGGACTGTCCATGCAGCTGGCCATCGCCTGGATCGGCGCGGTGGCCATCTTCCAGATCGGGAGCCTGCTGTGGTGAGCCCGGCCGCCGCGGCCGTCACCGCCCGGGAGGGCGCCCCGCGTCCCGCCCGACCGCTCAGCAGGGTGCTCGAGGCCTTCCGGGCCGGCGCGGTGTCCCTGGATCAGATCGCCGAGCGGACGGGCCTGCCCGCCACCATCGTGCGCACCAGCGTCGGCCACCTCATCCGGATGGGGCGGATCCAGGCCAAGGAGCTGTCGATGGGCTGCCCCGGCGGAGGATGCTCCTCCTGCGCCTCGGCGACCGCCGAGGGCACCCCGGGGTGCGGCGCCTCCGGCCCTTCGCCGTTGCGGCGCGGCCCGGTGCTGGTGGAGCTGCGGTTGCGGTGATCTGGCTAAAGTGATGGCCCGTGACCACTGACAATCCTGACGGCATCGGATACCCGATCGGGATCTTCGACTCCGGTTTCGGGGGGCTGACGGTGGCGCGCGCCGCGGTGGACCTCATGCCCAACGAGGACATCGTCTATCTCGGCGACACCGCACGGGCCCCTTACGGCGAGAAGCGCATCGCCCAGGTGCGCGAATATGCGCTGCAGTGCCTCGACCGGCTGGACTTCCACGGCGTCAAGGCTCTCGTCATCGCCTGCAACACCGCCTCCTCGGCGGTGCTGCGCGACGCCCGGGAGCGCTACGACGTGCCCGTCATCGACGTCATCATGCCGGCCGCACGGCGCGCCTCGCTGGCCACCCGCAATGGGCGCATCGGGGTCATCTGCACCGAGGCGACCGCACGCTCCCGCTCCTACGAGGACGCCCTGGCGGCGGTGCCCGGGGTCACCGTCACCACCACTCCCTGCCCCCGCTTCGTGGAGTACGTCGAGCGGGGAGTCACGGGCGGACCCGAGCTGGAGGCGCTGGCCCGCAGCTATCTGGAGCCGATCCGTGAGGCCGGCTGCGACACCCTCATCCTGGGCTGCACGCACTATCCGCTGCTGGCCGGCCTGATCACCCTGGTTTTGGGCGACGAGGTCACTCTGGTCTCCTCCTCCGAGGAGTGCGCGCGGGCCTCCTACACGGCGCTGACCAGGCTCGGGATCCTGCACACCGAGCCACGGGAGCCCAGCCGGTACTTCCTCACCACGGGCAACGCCGAGAAGTTCGAGAGGCTGGGGCGCCGCCTCATGCAGGGCTTCGTCCACGACGTCCACCGGGTCGGGATGGATGATCAGCCGGCGCCGCTGGGCGATCTGGCATTCGTGAAGCCCTGAGCAGACCCGACCTGTTCGGGGAGGCAGCGAGCGCCTGCGCGAGCGAGGAGGGGTCGTCCCTTCCTCCGACAGAACTGTCAGCGTCTGAAGCTAGGGTTGGCACCGTGAGTGAACTTTCATCCCAGACCCGTATCGACGGTCGCGCCCTGGACCAGCTGCGGGAGGTCACCATCAAGCGCTCCTGGCTGTCCCAGGCCGAGGGCTCGGTGCTGGTGAGCTTCGGCCGTACGACCGTGCTGTGCAACGCCTCGGTGACCGAGGGGGTGCCCCGCTGGCGCAGGGGATCGGGGCTGGGCTGGGTGACGTCGGAGTACGAGATGCTGCCCCGGGCCACCAACGACCGCAGCCAGCGGGAGTCCCGCAAGGGCAAGATCGGCGGGCGGACCCACGAGATCTCCCGCCTGGTGGGACGGTCGCTGCGCGCCGTCGTCGACTACAGGGCGCTTGGCGAGAACACCATCGTGGTCGACTGCGACGTCCTGCAGGCCGACGGGGGCACCCGCACCGCCTCCATCACCGGCGGCTTCGTGGCCTTGTGGGACGCCATCGCCTGGCTGCGCGGGCGGGGATCGCTGGCCGGGGAACCGCTCACCGGATCGGTCCAGGCGATCAGCGCAGGTATCGTCGGCGGGGTCCCCATGCTCGACTTGGCCTATGAGGAGGACTCCTCGGCCGACACCGACATGAACATCGTGATGTCGGGCTCCGGGGACTTCATCGAGATCCAGGGCACGGCCGAGGGGCAGCCCTTCAACAGGGCGCTGCTCGGGCAGCTGCTGGATCTGGGCACCAAGGGGTGCGCCGAGCTCAAGGCGGCTCAGGAGGCGGCTCTGGGGGTGGAGCTGTGAGCCGGGTCGTGCTGGCCTCCCACAACCGGGCGAAGCTGGCCGAGCTGCAGCGGGTCTTCGAGGCAGCCGGTTCTGACGTCGAGGTCGTGGGGTCGGCCGACGTGGCCGACTACCCGCCGCCCGACGAGACCGGCACCACCTTCGTCGACAACGCCCTCATCAAGGCCCGCGAGGCCGTGGCACGGACCGGCCTGCCGGCCCTGGCCGACGATTCCGGCATCGAGGTGGACGCGCTCAACCGGATGCCGGGCATCCGGTCGGCCCGGTGGTCGGGCCCCGAGGCCACCGACGAGAAGAATCTGCGGCTGCTGCTCGACCAGACCTACGACCTTCTCCCCGAGCGCAGGACGGCCCGGTTCGTGTGCGCGATGGCCTTCGTCGGCGTTGACGGCGCCGTCATCACCCGCACCGCCACCATGGAGGGCCGGGTGATCGGCGAGGCCCGCGGCGACAACGGCTTCGGCTACGACCCGATGTTCGTCCCCGATGAGCAGGAGGGGTCTCTCACCAGCGCCGAGATGACCCCCGATCAGAAGGACGCCATCAGCCATCGTGGGAAGGCGGTCCGGGCGATCGTGCCCGAGGTCGTCGCCCAGGTGGCCGGAGCGGCGCCGGAACAGGAGCACTGAGATGCAGCAGTACCTCGACCTGCTGAACCGGATTCTCGACGAGGGCACCCGCCGCCCCGACCGCACCGGCACCGGGACGCAGAGCGTCTTCGGCCACCAGATGCGCTTCGACCTGCGGGCGGGTTTCCCGCTGCTGACCACCAAGAGGATCTACACCCGGGGCGTCTTCGGGGAACTGCTGTGGTTCCTGCGCGGAGACACCAATATCGGCTGGCTCCACGACAACAACATCCACATCTGGGACGAGTGGGCCGACGAGAACGGCGACCTGGGCCCGGTCTACGGCGCCCAGTGGCGCTCCTGGCCCGATCCCGACGGCGGGGTCGTCGACCAGATCGCCAAGGTTATCGAGCAGATCCGCACCAACCCGTGGTCGCGGCGTCACATCGTCAGTGCCTGGAACCCGGCGCAGGTCGACCAGATGGCTCTGCCGCCCTGCCACACGCTGTTCCAGTTCTATGTGACCGCCGACGAGGCGGGGGAGCCCGCGTGGCTGTCCTGCCAGCTGTACCAGCGCAGCGGGGACACCTTCCTGGGAGTGCCCTTCAACATCGCCTCCTACGCCCTGCTGACCCATCTGGTGGCCCAGGTCACCGGGCTGCGGGCCCGCGAGTTCGTCCACACCATCGGCGACGCCCACCTCTACCTCAATCACCTCGACCAGGTGCACGAGCAGCTGTCGCGGACCCCCCGGCCGTTGCCGCGGCTGGTGCTGAACCCCGACGTCGACTCCATCGACGCCTTCGAGCTGTCCGACATCAGCGTCGAAGGGTACGACCCGTACCCGGCCATCAAGGCCCCGATCGCGGTGTGAGGCCACTGTGCACGAGAACAGTGAGATGAAGGTGGTCGCCATCGCGGCCGTCGCGGACAACGGCGTCATCGGTTCGGGCGACGACATGCTGTGGCACCTCCCCGAGGACTTCCGGCGCTTCAAGAGAGTGACGATGGGCCACACCCTGGTCTTCGGGCGGCGCACCTTCGAGCAGATCGGGAAGCTGCCGGGGCGGCGCCACATCGTGTGCACCCGCGACCCCGACTGGACGGTCGAGGGGGTCGACGTCGCCGCCTCGGTGCCCGCCGCCGTCAAGATGGCGCGCGCGGCGGGGGAGGACGTCTGCTACATCGCCGGGGGAGCGCAGATCTACGCCGCGGCCATGGAGCTGTGCACCGGGCTGGACATCACCGTCGTCCACCAGAGCCCCCGGGGGTCGGCCCGATTCCCCGAGATCTCGCCCGACCGCTGGCGCGAGGTCTCGCGGGATCGCCGCGAGGGTTTCGACTTCGTGCAGTTCGTGCCGGTCGAGAGCGTCGACGAGGGCTGAGCGGTGCGAACCCGCGCATCCGTCCTGCACCTGGACATGGATGCCTTCTTCGCGTCGGTGGAGCAGCGCGACAAGCCCTCGTTGAAGGGTCGGGCCGTCATCGTGGGCGGCACCGGCGGGCGCGGGGTGGTCTCCACGGCGTCCTACGAGGCCAGGGTCTTCGGGGTCCACTCGGCCATGTCCAGCGCCCAGGCCCGCCACCTGGCGCCCAACGCGGCCTTCCTGTCCGGGCGTTTCGAGGCCTACCGCCAGTCCAGCCGGGTGGTGATGGCGACCCTGCGCGGGCTGTCCCCGCTGGTGGAGCCGCTGAGCCTCGACGAGGCCTTCGTCGATCTGGAGCAGGCCGATGTGGATGTCGCCGACGAGCGGGCCGTTCACGATCTGGCGGTGCGGCTGCGCGCCGAGATCGCCCGGTGCACTGAGGGGCTGAGCTGCTCAGTGGGGGCCGGATCGAGCAAATTCATGGCGAAGGTGGCCTCCGAGCTCGCCAAACCCGCTCGCGGCCACCTCGACCAGGTGGCGGTGATCGCACCGGGCACCGAGGAGGCGGTCATCGGGCCCCTCCCGGCCCGGGCCATCCCCGGTGTGGGGCCGGTGGCCGCCGCCAAACTCGACAAGCTCGGGATGCGCACCGTGGCCGATGTGCGGGCCGCGAGCCCCGACGAGCTCATCCGGGAACTGGGCCAGGCCTGGGGAAGCAGCCTGGTGGACCTGTCGAGGGCCCGCGACGACCGTCCGGTGCAGGCCTCCCGGCAGGCGAAGTCCATCTCGGTGGAGGACACCTTCGAGCACGACCTCACCGACCGGGACGAGTGCGCGCGGATCGTCGAGCGCGACGCCGCCCTGGTGTGCGCCAGACTCCAGCGCTCCGGCCAGTTCGCCCGCACCGTGACCCTCAAGGCGAAGATGGCCGACTTCACCACCTGGACCCGGTCGGCGACCCTGGAGGGGGCCACCGATGCGGTGGAGACCGTGCGGCGCACCGCCCGTCATCTGCTCGAGGGCCTCGATCTGCGCGAGGGGGTGCGGCTGCTCGGGGTGGGGGTGTCGAATTTCACGGTGGCGGCCCAGGAGGAGCTCTTCGCCGTCGACGAGGCCGGGGAGCTGATCGAACTGCCCGGGGGCGGGGATGTGGAGGAGGTCGTCGGATCCGTGTCGGGGCCCTTCGGCCGAAGGGGCTCCTTCGACGAGGGGACGGCGCGGCGGTGGCGCCCGGGCGCCGACGTCGAGCACGACGAGTGGGGCCGCGGCTGGGTGTGGGGATCTGGTCACGGGGTGGTGACGGTGCGTTTCGAGTACCGGGGCTCGCAGATCGGACGGGTGCGGTCCTTCAAGACCGACGACCCGGCCCTGCATCCCGCAGCGCCGCTGCCGCTGGCCTGGACACTGGCCCATCCCACCGTGGAGGGCGAGGACGACGAGTCCCAGTAGGGCCGTCGCGAGCTCAGGGGCGTCGGTACTCGGCCAGGACCACCCCGGAGTCGAAGGCGGTGGTGTCGACACGTCGCCAGGCGGCGGGCGCGTATGCACGTGGCCCGAACAGGGGGATCCCGGCACCGAACTGGACGGGATTGATCTTGAGGGCGAGACCGTCGATCTCCTCGGCGAGCACCGCGGCGAGGGTTCCTCCGCCGCACAGCCAGATGTCCTTCCCGTCCTCCTCCTTGAGGGCGCGCACGACGGCGACCGGGTCGGAGCCGGTGAAGGTCACGTCCTCGCTGCCCGGCGGCCCCTCATGGGTCCGGGTGAAGACGATCTGCCGCAGGTGCTGGTAGGGGCTGGGCCGGTGCTGGTCGGGCATGCCGACGGCATAGGTGTTCCACCCCATGAGCACGGTGTCGAAGGGGCCGCCGTCGAGGGGCAGGCCGACCGCCTCGGCGAGCTGCGTCGGCGCCGTGCCGCGGTAGCGCTCCCAGATCCCTGCCATGTGGTCGCCCTCGGCGAGGAATGCGTCGAACTGCCCGTCAGGTCCGGCGATGTAGCCGTCGAGGCTCACCGCGATGTAGTACGTCAGGCTTCGCATCAGATCTCCAACCGTCGCCGATGTGGCGGTCAGCGTAACCCGGGACGGGCCCACGCGGCCCCGGCACGGTGAATCACCGTGCCGGGGCCGCGTTGATCAGGTGCCGGAGAAGGGATTTGAACCCTCACACCCGAAGGCACAGGAACCTAAATCCTGCGTGTCTGCCAGTTCCACCACTCCGGCGGGGCCCGTGGGCAAGGATCTCAGATACCGAGCTCCCGGCACAGCTTGTCGACGTGGCCGGTGGCCCGCACGTTGTACTGCGCCAGGCTCAGGATCGGTCGGCCGTCGTCCTGGACGTCGACAACGAATGTCGAGCGGATGACCCCCTCGATCTCCTTGCCGTAGACGTTCTTGAGGCCGTAGGCCCCGTAGGCCTTCATGACCCTCCGGTCGATGTCGGACAGCAGGGTCAGCGTCAGCGACTCCTTCTCGACGAACCGGCGAAGCTTCTCCACGGGGTCGGGGGAGATCCCCAGAACGGTGTAGCCGGCATCGGTGAACCGCTGGTGGTGGGAGGTGAAGTCGACCGCCTGGGTGGTGCATCCCGGTGTCATGGCGGCCGGGTAGAAGTACACGATCACCTGCTGCCCGACGAGTCCTGAAAGGGTGATCGTGCCGCCTCCCGCGCTGGGTAGCGTGAAGTCCGGTGCGATCGTTCCTGGGGCGAGGCGCGTGCTCATGACGCCCACGATATAGGCTGTCGGCACGGCGTGGCGCGCGGAGTCCGCGTAGTGAGGACGGTCCGGACGCCGCATGGCCGGGGCACGGCGTCAGACCCGTGCTCGAGATTCGACGATCGCGTTTCAGGGAGACCACAATGGCTGAAGGCCGACAGCAGAAGACGGCGAAGGACACCCGTTCCGCCGATCAGATCCGGCGTGATATCGCCGCAGCGCGGGCCAGGATGTCGTCGACTATCGAGGGGCTCACCGAGGAGTTCCACCCGGTGGCCGTCAAGAATCGTGCTGTCGGCCAGGCCAAGGACTTCGCCCAGCGGGAGTACACGACGGTCCGCGACCGTCTCACCTCTCAGGTCAAGGACGAGAACGGCTGGCGCACCGACCGGCTGACGCTGATCGGCGGCGGCCTGGTCGCTGCCGTCGGTGCCCTGGTCGTGCTGCGCGCCGTCGTCGGGCGGGCCAGCGGGGCCACCACCCGGCGCAAGCTCGAGAAGGTGCAGCTCGCCGCCGCGAAGCAGGCTGCCAAGGACGCCAAGGTCACCCGCAGGTCGGACAAGAAGCTCGCCAGGTCCAACCGGAAGCACGCCGGGAGGAACGCCGAGCGGGCCATCAAGCTCGACGACGACACCACGGCCGGCGGGGTCGCACAGGCCATGCTCAAGCAGGCCGCGTCGCTGCGCGCCGAGGCCGCCGATGAGCGCAACCACAGCGCCGAGGCCGCGAAGACGAAGAAGTGAGCGACATCCCCGCCGAGTCGCCGATCTCCGGGGACCTGCCGATCCGGATGCTCGGCGACCGGCTCTTGGTGACCCCGGAGAAGGAGGGGGCCGAACGGCACAGCGGCGCGGGCATCGTCATTCCCGCGACCGTCAAGCTCGGCCACCGGCTCGCCTGGGGAACGGTTGTAGCTCTGGGATCGGCGGTCCGCCAGGTGAGCCTGGGGGACCGCGTGCTCTTCGATCCCGAGTCGCGCGCCGAGGTGGAGCTGGAGGGATCGGCCTACATCCTGCTGCGCGAGGAGGACCTGCACGCCGTGGCCACCGGGCGCGCGACCGATTCCGGCGCCGGCGGGCTGTACCTGTAAGTCAGCGCGCGTAGCGGGTCACGAAGGCCCGCAGGAGGGTGTGGACGTCGCCGATCCGGGCGGCGCTGACGGTCTCGATGAGCTCATCCATCGTCGCGGGGTCGAAGTAGCCGTTCTCCCGGTAGATGTGGATGCGCTGGACGATGCCGGCGACGTCCAGCTCGGGATGGAACTGGGTGGCGTACATGTTCTCCCCGACCCGGAACATCTGTACCGGGGCCGCCTCGCCGGTGGCCAGGAGGACAGCGTCGTCGGAGAGGGTGCGCACGGCCTCCTTGTGCCCCACGAAGGCCTGGAAACTCTCGGGAACCCCGGAGGCCCGGATCAGCGGATCCCTCAGGCCCTCGTCGGTGAGTGTCACCGTGATGGCGCTGACCGGTTCCGGATAGGTGCGGTCGACCACCGCTCCCTGGTGGACGCCGAGCGTCCCGACGCCGTAGCAGGCCCCGAAGAAGGGGAAGTCGGCGGGGACGACGCGGTCGAGCAGCTCGTCGAGCTCGGCCTCGGCGCGCCTCTGATCGGCCGGTTTGCGGTCGTCGGGGTCCGAGGTGCTGTAGGGACTGCCGCCCACGATGATCCCCGACAGGTCGTCGAGATCGACCTGCGGCAGCGGCGCCCGGTCGAGCTGGGAGTAGAGCACCCGGTCGGCGGCCAGCCCTGTGAAGCGCAGCATGGCCTCGTACTCGCCGCGGGCGGCCTCGTCCTCGGGTCGGGTGGCGATCAGCAGGAAGGGTTTCACGAGGGCCATTGTGTCGCAGGCCGCATCGGGAGTGTGCGACCGGCGTCCCGGGTGGTCCTCGGGCGGCACCGGACAGCACTGCACCGACAGCACGGCACCGGACAGCACGAGGGCCCCTTCGTGGTGAAGGGGCCCTCGGATCTGTGCGCCGCCAGGGACTCGAACCCTGAACCCTCTGATTAAGAGTCAGATGCTCTGCCAGTTGAGCTAGCAGCGCCGACGAGGGAACACACTAGCGCCTCCGGCCCACGGTTCAAAATCAGGGCTCAGGGGCGTCCCTCCCGCACCGCGGAGACCGCCTGGTGCGCAGCGCCTCGATCTCGGGCAGATCGAGGGGGTCCAGGGACCGGCCGAGGGCCTGCTCCAGGAGATGGTCGGCCAGCTCGGGGTTGCGGGCCAGGATCGGGCCGTGCGGATAGGCCCCGATCACCCGTCCCTGCACGGCCCCCTCGGTCGTCGAATCGCCGTTCCCCCAGCCCTTCTCGACCGCCGCCAGCGGGGTGGCGTCGGAGCCCAGGGTGGTCCAGCCGCCGTGGTTCTCGAAGCCTGTGATGAGCGAGGTCGCCCCGTCGGGGCGGGTCCATCTCGACAGGGATTCCCCGACGGCCCGCTCGGGGCCCCTGCGGGTCTCGACGTCGAGCACCCCCAGCCCCTCGATCACCTCGTCGCGGGCCCCGATCGTGAAGCTGTGCCCGCAGATCTGGTAGCCGGCGCACACCGCGAAGAGGACCGCCCCGTCGTCCAGGGCGCTGAACAGTGCGCCGTCGGCCCTCAGCTGGTTGACGGCGGTGATCTGGGCGGTGTCCTCGCCCCCGCCGAGCAGGTAGACGGCCCCGTCGGCGGGCACCGGGTCTCCCGGGTCGACGCTGATCAGCTCGGCGTCGATGCCGCGCCACTTCAGCCGCTTGGTGAGCACCACGGCATTGCCGTGGTCCCCGTAGATCCCCAGCAGCGACTGGTACAGCAGGACGATCTTCACCGGTGCGGCGCTCATGCCAGGCCTCCAAGTCGGCGCAGTTTCTGGAACGGGGTGTAGGTGGACAGCACGTCGATGGGATGGTCCTCGTCCCAGTGTCCGGCCAGCAGGGGGGAGGAGAGGGCTTCGGACAGGTCCTCGAGGACGACGTGCTCCACCTCGGCGTACTGGAGGCGGACGGCCAGGTCGAGGGCTCTGGGGCCGGTGCAGATGACGGTGCGTCCGGCCAGCTGCTCGTAATCGACGTCCCACAGCCAGGAGACGTCCTTGCCGTCGGCGGCGACGGCGTCGATGGCCAGCACCAGGGGGTCGGAGACGGTCAGCGGCAGCGACTCCGTCCAGCCCGCCGGGTTCTTCGACAGCAGCAGCCGGACCTTCGTCCCGGAGATGGTGGTGGTGGCGTAGCGCCCGGCCGGGGAGGTGACGGTCGCCATCCCGGCCAGGGCGTCGTCGGGGTCGATGCCCATCTCGATGGCTGCGGCGAGCGCGCAGGTGGCGTTGGTGAGGTTGAAGTCGCCGGGCACCTGAAGGTCGAGAAGATGACGGTCCCCGCGCCGGGAGACCGCGTATCCGTCGTCGACCCACCAGTCGGCCTCCGGCTGGCGCAGCGGGCAGTCGGGGCAGTGCCAGTCGTCGTCATCGTGGACCAGCACCCCGCCGCAGCTGGGACACAGCGTCGAGTCGGCCGTCCAGCGCGGATTCGTGTCGACCCACACCACCGCACGGGCCTGCTGGCAGACCCACACGATGAGGGGGTCGGAGGCGTTGGCGATCACCATCGGGCCGTCCTGGCCGGCGGCCGCCAGGGCGGACCGCCAGTCCCGACCCAGGAAGGTGAGCTCGTGGTTGCGGTCGAGCTGGTCGCGGCTGAAGTTGAGCAGCACCAGCACCTCGGGGTGGCCCAGGCGCACGGCGTCGGCCACCACCCGCTCGTCGGTCTCCAGGATCGCCACGGAGGCGTCGGGGGCCTGCCCGAGGGCGGAGACGATGCCGTGGTGCAGGTTCGCCCCGTCGGCGTTGGTGACGACCCGGGAGCCGTCATCGCCCAGCCCGGCCCGCACCGCCGCGGTGAGCATGTGGGTGGTGGTGGTCTTGCCGTTGGTGCCGGTCACCGCGGCGATCCGGCGGGAGGCGATCAGCTCGGCGAAGGCACCCGGATCGAGCTTGGTGGTGATCTTTCCGCGGATCGACGCCCCGGAGCCCCGCCCCGTCACCCGTGAGGCCAGGGCCGCTGCGCGTCCGGCGAGCAGTGCGGCCTCGAGCCGGGCGGAGTTCCGCGGCCGTCGTGGCCGCCTGGGGTTGCGGGTCGATCTCGTCATGGGTCCCATCATGGCAGCACAGCGGTGGAGGCGCCCGCGAGCGCGGGGGTCGGGCCTGTTCGCGCGGACTGGACTTGTTCGAGGAGGCAGC
>OMJG01000768.1_pt1 | contig 21924 bp, 19 predicted proteins | sample 1646431 | NCBI WGS metagenome assembly OMJG01 (sample SAMN03771674, study PRJEB25209) | food metagenome | isolation source: Cotija cheese | place: Mexico:Jalisco,Michoacan | collected 2011-12-12
TTTTGAGCTCAAACGCTGAGATCACATAAAACAGAAGGAAACTCCTTGACTACAAACCAGACCACCACCAAGGGCTCACTCGAAACGGCGCTATCGGACATCCGGTCCTATGACGTGCTGTTGTTCGATTTAGACGGGGTACTCACCCAGACCGACAAGATGCATCGGAAAGCTTGGCAGGCCATGTTCGATGAGTACTTCGCCAAGCAGGGCCTCGAGCCGTTTGAAGAAAGTGACTACTTCAATTACTTGGACGGGAAACCTCGCGCCCAAGGCGTCCAATCGGTTTTGGAATCACGAGGAGTGAATCTGCCCTTGGGCGAGGCTACTGATGCTGCCTCAGCGCCCACCGTCAACGGGTTAGCAAACCGGAAAAACGAGTGCTTTCTTGAAGCGATCCAAGAGGGCGTGGAGCCATATGCCGGAAGTGAAGCGTTGCTGAAGGTTATCAAGGCCGCGGATAGAACCCGGCTGGGCGTGGTGACCTCCTCTAACAACGGGCCGATCGTGCTTGAGAAGAGCAATCTGGCCCACTATTTCGATCTCGTGCTCGATGGCAACGTGGCACGCGCACATGCTCTCAAAGGCAAGCCTGCGCCGGACACTTATCTTTACGCGTGCGAGCAACTGGGGGCAACCCCCGATAAAGCCGCAATTTTCGAGGACGCTGTTTCGGGCGTTCAATCGGGCAATGCGGGAGGTTTCGCCCAAGTTGTTGGGGTGAACCGCGGGGTCGGTGCACAAAAACTCATGGACAATGGCGCAACCTGCGTTGTTGATGACCTAGCCGAGTTTGCGCAAGCTCTCGAAGGAAACTGGTAATAACGGCCGGCCGATTACGCGAGGCCGGAGGAGATATCGTCCGGCTTACCCAACCGCTCAGCGGCCTCCACTGAGTAATGATCTTGGAAGGGCGATTCACCCTTATCAAGTGTGGCGATTGACTGCATCTGATCGTCGTTGAGCTCGAAATCAAACACGTCGATGTTCTCAGCAATCCGCTCCGGATGGACGGACTTCGGGATAGAAACGATATTGCGTTGGATCATCCAACGCAGGACAACCTGAGCGACGGTCTTGCGATGGGCGTCCGCGATTCCAACCAGTGTGGGGTTGTCTAGTACGCCCATCTTGCCTTGCCCGAGTGTGCCCCAAGATTCCATCTGGACGCCGCGGCGTTCCATGACTCGCTGATTCTTGGTGCGCTGGAAGAACGGGTGTGCCTCAATCTGGTTCACGGCGGGCGGCACGTCGGTGTGCAAAAGGAAATCGACGAGGCGGCCTGAGTAGAAGTTGGAGACTCCTATGGCGCGGGCGCGGCCCTCCTGATGGATTTTCTCCAACTCCCGCCACTCACCAAATACATCGCCGAATGGCTGGTGGATCAGATACAGGTCAACGTAGTCCAAGCCGAGCCGCTTGAGCGATGCATCGAAGGCGTGCTTTGTGTTTTCGGCGCTGGGCTGGACCCAAAGCTTGGTGGTCACGAATAGTTCCTCGCGCGGGATGCCAGACTTAGCAATAGCGCGGCCCACGCCCTCTTCGTTGTGATAGATGGCGGCGGTGTCAATGGAGCGGTAGCCGGCTTCGAGTGCGGAAAGTACCGCAGCCTCGGTTTCGTCATCAGGAATCCTGAAAACGCCAAATCCGAGAATTGGCATTGAGATGCCGTTATTCAGAGTTACGTCCTGCATGGTGCATCCTTCGCTGTGGGAGATAGCTTCAGCCTAGTAGCCCTCTAGCTGCGAAATCATGGACCTTTGTCGGAGACGGGAGATACGAAAAAGGGGAGCTAGCCCACGTGGGCCAACTCCCCGTTTCCGAAACAGTCTATTCTTCGCCTTCGAGGCCAGACATAGCCTCTTCCATCAGGGACTGAGTGCAGGTTTCAGTAGCGGAATTGAAGGTTTGGTAATCATCAGAGTCCTCAGATGCCGTGGGCTCCTCACCATCAGCGAGGGACTTCAGGGTGTCATCGGAAAGGTCATCGTATGATTCATCAACGATGCAGCCGTAGTAGTTGTCTAAGGCCTCCTGACCCAACTGATCTACAACTTCGGCGTCAATGTACTCATCCATAGCCTGAGAAAGGCCGGATGTAACCTCTTCCTTGGTGGGTTTGTCGTCGCCACCGCAGGCAGCGAGCGAGACAGCGAGTGCCGGAATCATGAATAGGGCGGAAAGCTTCTTCATTTTCACGTGGGTATCCTCTCGTTGGTGCCGCCTATTTCAAGGGGCACGTTCACCTTAAAGAAGGCTGTTCATATCGGGACAATCGTCCCAGAAAGTGAGAAGGGGATCCAATCGAGGTCTAGCCAAGCAGTGGATTAGCGGCTAAAACTCTTGCTATTTCATCGCGGTTGGGGGAGTAGGCACCATTCTGGCTGACCGTCAGGCCTGAGGTCATTGTAGCCCGGTGGAGTGCCGGCACAACCTGCTCCCACCTTGCTGCGCGCAAGCGAGTCTTAGCCTCCGCGCTACCTAACAGCCCGGCGTCCAGCAAAGCGGAGAGCATCCCGCTCATGAAGGAATCGCCGGCGCCCACGGTATCCGCAAGCTCCACGTTGAGAGGATCGATCACCAGCATGTCACGCTCACTGGCCAAACGCGCATACGCGCCCCAAGGTCCGCGAGTCACCACAACCATGGCCGGTCCCATGGCCAGCCACTTGCGCATGATGTTCTCAACAGGAGCGTCCTTGCCATACAGCCACTCGATGTCCTCATCGGAGGCCTTCACAACGTCTGACACGCTGATGATCTCTTCGATCCGTCCGATTACGTCAGAGGCGCTGCCCATGAGGTTGGGGCGGGCGTTGGGATCATAGGAGACGGTTCCAACGATGGACTGTGCCTTGACGGCGCGAAGCACATCGTTGCCGCCTGGAGCGAGGGTGGCGGCGAAGCTGCCCGTGTGCAGGTGCGTGATATCAGCTGGGGCCGGAAGCTCGGGCACCTTCCATTCCAGATCAAACTCGTAGGTGGCGCGCCCCTGCTCATCTAAGAAGGCGTTGGCCACGGCCGTCTTGTTGGCCTGATCGGAACCGGCAACGGGCCGCACGGAGTGATTGGCCAGCAGCTCTTCGATTGCATGGCCACGCGGATCGTTAGCCCACCAAGCGGCAAGCTGGGTGGGATGGCCAAGTGCGGCCAAGCCACAGGCAACGTTCAGTGGGCTGCCTCCCACGTGTTCGGTGGACTTGCCATCGCGGTGGACAACATCAATGAGTGCTTCACCGAGACAAAGAACTGGGGCATCGGGCGTCGTTGCCACGGGATCTCCTAAAGGTTCAAACGTAGAATAGAACGCTCTTAGCCTACCGGATTTTGTCCTCGCTGCTAGCTAGCTGAACAGTCATTCCGGTAACTGCTTTTGCGACCGCCTCGCATTCAGCGGCGGAGGGGCCTTCGCCTTCGGGCATGAGGACGCGGCGGTAATAACGCAGTTCGTCAATGGAATCGTAGATATCGCCCAGCGCGCGATGATTTCCGGTCTTTTCGGGGGCGTTGAAATAGCTGCGGGCGTACCAACGCTTGGCTAGTTCCTTGATGGAGGAAACATCCACGATGCGATAGTGCAAGTGCTCGATCACGCTCGGCATGTACTTGTCGAGGAACGTCTTGTCGGTGCCCACGGAATTCCCGCCTAGTGGCGCCTTGCGAGCTTCAGGGATGTACTTCTTGATATAGCCGAGAACCTGTGCCTCGGCTTCGGCCAGCTCTAGCCCGCTATCCCACTCGTTGATGAGCCCGGAATGTGTATGCATCTCGCGCACGAAATCGCCCATGTGTTCCACCGCTGCCGGGGTGGGTTTAATGAGAAGGTCAATTCCTTCGTCCACGGGAGTTAGGTCATAATCAGTGATAACTACTGAAACCTCGACCAGTTCATCAACTGTCAAGTCCAGCCCTGTCATCTCGCAATCAATCCATACGATGGGGTTCTTTAGTCCGTTACTCACGCACGCCATCCTACCCGCTTCATTTGTTGGGCGACGACGTATCCTTGCGTTCGAGCCGCACCTCCCGGTGTTTTCGTAAGAGTTGTTGCGTCTAATTGCTCTGGCTGGAGGAACTGATCGCATGGTGGCATGGTGGCAAATATGAGCGACCTTTTCATTGACGAATTACGCAATTCACTGGGCGAAGATGCCGTACGTGATCAGCCAATCGATATTCATGCGGCGGCGCACGATGCCTCCCACTACCTCCTGATGCCGCGGGCGGTGGTCCGGGCGGAGGACACACAGCAGGTGTCCGACATCCTCGCTATCGCAAATTCTGCGGCACAGCCCGTCACGTTCCGCTCGGGTGGCACCAGCCTGTGTGGTCAGGCGAGCACCGAAGCGCTCCAGATTGATACCCGCGCCGCTTTCCGTCTCATCACGATCGAGGATCAGGGCGAACGAGTCCGGGTGCAGCCCGGCGCAACGATCAATCAGGTTAATGCGCGCCTTGCGCGCTACGGCCGCAAGCTGGGGCCGGATCCGGCCAGCTCGGTAGCGTGCACGATAGGCGGCGTTGTTGCCAATAACTCCAGCGGAATGTCTTGCGGAACCGTTCACAATACGTATAAAACGATCGAATCCATGACGATCGTGCTGGCAGATGGGACCATCATCGATACGGCCGATACCGATGCCGATCAGCAGCTGGCGGCCCAGTGCCCCGCGCTCCACGCGGGGCTTGAGGGCATCCGGGATCGGGTCCGCGAAAATCCTGATTCGATGGCAACCATCGAGCGCCTGTACAAGATGAAGAACACCATGGGTTACGGGATCAATTCGCTGGTGGATTTTGACCGCCCCGTCGATATCTTGGCGCATCTGCTCATTGGGAGCGAGGGAACGCTGGGTTTCGTGGCGGAGGCCGTGTTTGTGACCGTTCCCGCCTACACCGAAGTGGCAACGGGCCTGCTGGTTTTTGAGAACCTCTACGATGCCACTTCCGCACTGCCAGCGCTTGTTGCCACCGAGCCAGCCGCCATCGAACTGATGGATGCCGCTAGCCTGCGCGTTGCTCAGGGCACCGATAACCCGGCGGCCGCGATCAGGGATATCGAGGTAGTAGATCACGCGGCTCTCCTTGTTGAGTATCAACAGCCCAATCAGGAGGAGATCCAGAAACACCTCAAGCAGGCGGAAGCGGCCGCGGTTTCGCTTCGGCTTGCCTCGCCCGCGGTATTCACCGCCGATCCCGAGGTCCGTGCCAGCCTCTGGGCCATCCGTAACGGCCTATACGCGATTGTGGCCGGAGCTCGCGCTTCTGGAACCACGGCATTGTTGGAGGATATCGCGGTGCCGGTGGAGCGCCTCGCAAATACCTGTGAGCTGCTCACCGAGCTCTTCGCAAACCACGGGTATGAGGGATCGGTGATCTTCGGGCACGCCAAGGACGGCAATATCCACTTCATGATCACCGATCGGTTTGATACGCCGGACGGTCAGGCCCGGCTCGCGGACTTCACCGAGGACATGGTGGAACTGGTGCTGAGCCAGGGAGGCGTGCTCAAGGCGGAGCATGGAACTGGCCGCGCGATGGCTCCATTCGTGGAGCGCCAGTACGGCGAAGAACTCTATTCGGTTATGTGGGCAATCAAGCGGGCCTGTGATCCCAACGAGATTCTGAACCCGGGCGTGCTCCTTACCGCTCAAAGTGATGCTCACCTCCAAGGCATCAAGACCACTGTGACCGTTGAAGGGGAGGTGGATCGGTGCGTGGAATGCGGGTATTGCGAGCCAGTGTGTCCCAGCCGTAATCTCACGCTGACACCGCGCCAAAGGATCGTGTTGCGGCGGGATCTGGCCAAGGCGAAGGATGCGGGGGACAGCGAGCTGGCGGAGGCACTCGAGAAGGCCTACAGCTACGCCGGGATCGATACGTGCGCCGTGGACGGGATGTGCCAAACCACGTGTCCCATGAAGATCAACACCGCCGATTTGGTGCGTAGGCTGCGAGCCGAGCGTGCCCATGCGCCGCTTTCCACCGGCTGGAATGTGACGGCGAAGAGGTGGGGCGTTGTGACCACAGCTGCCAGTGCCGCCCTTTCCGTTGCTAAGGCAGTTCCTGCTCCCGGGCTAGTCAACGGCGTCACGAAGGTGGCGCGTAATGTAGTTGGTGAAGACACGATGCCTGAATGGACCAGCGATCTGCCGCGGGGAGGCAAACGCCGGAGTAATCTGGCGGATTCATACCCCGTGGATCAGGCTGATGCCGTGTACATCCCCTCGTGCCAGAGCGCGATGTTCGGGCCAGCCGACGGAGGTCCCGGACTTCAGAGGAGCTTTCAGGAGCTGTGTGCCGAGGCAGGTCTCAAGCTGCATATTCCCGAGGGGATTGACAATCTCTGCTGTGGCACGCCGTGGTCATCCAAGGGATACCTCGGGGGCAAGGCGGAGATGCGCCAGAAGGTTGTGGATCGGGTGGTGACGGCCAGCCGTGAGGGAAATCTTCCCGTGATATGCGATGCCTCCTCGTGCACGGAGGGTTTCGTAGGGCTGCTCAAGGCGTACCCGGTCGAGGTGATGGACGGCATCGTATTCATCCGGGATCAGGTACTTCCCAAACTGGGGGTTCTACGCCATGCACCCAGCATTACGCTGCATCCCACCTGCGCCACGACGCATTTAGGATCCACGGGAGCACTCGTGGAGCTGGCTGGTGCAGTTGCAGACAAAGTGAACGTCCCAGACAACTGGGGATGCTGTGCGTTCGCGGGGGACCGCGGCATGCTGCATCCGGAGCTGACGGCATCGGCAACAGCGCCGGAGGCGGGAGACGTCCGCAAGCTCAACTCCACGATCCACGCCTCGTCCAACCGTGCGTGCGAGCTGGGCATGACGCGGGCTACCGGCAAGCCGTACAAGAGCATCATCGAAGTAGTGGCTGATTCGGTGGCCGGGCGCTAAACAAATTGCTAACGGGCGGAGTATCCAATCTGGAAGCTCCGCCCGTTTCGCTTGTGCGCGCTAGCCCCGCAGGGGTTTGAGAGCACTTGCCCACGCTTCGAGCTGGTCGAACATGGTGGTGACGTACTCATTGTTATGAGCACCGGGCTTGAAGAGGATAATCAAGTAAATCGATGAGTTCGTACTTAACGCCGTCGCGGTCTTGAGCTTGCTCAAGCACCCAATCGGCAACGGCCTTGCCGTTACGGCCGGGACGGATGCTGGCGAGGATGATCCCAATACGAAGTTCAGTCACAAGGGACTCTCTTGCTGTTGTTTTGTGATGAGTAGATGAAAGTGTTAGTTACCGCCACGGGCAAGGCGCATGAGATCGGTATCGAAATCAACGTCGGCTGCCGAATGCTCGGCGCGAGTAGCGTTTCCCGCGAAGGAGTGTTGGTAGCCTGCCCATTCAGCATCGGCGATGTCGCGTCCAACGCCACTGATTATGAGCGCGGCAAGTTCTCCTGCTGCTCGGTCAATGCGCTTGCCAAGTTCAGATGATCCCCAATCGGCGGGTTCGGCAAAAAATGCTGTCGGGGCCGCAATGGTACGTAGGAATGCAAAGAGTGGCCTGAGGTGGGCACTCGAGTTCCGGCTCGTCTCTCGTAGTTGCTTAACCGTGGCTTGCACAGCGCGGTCCGCGAGCATTCGTGTCGTAGAGGGTTCAGAAGTGCCCGCGCTGATTGCGACTAACTTGAAAGGTGCTTCTCCGAGGCTCATGCGAACCTCGGCACGTTCGCGCGGTGCTCCGGATCGGAGTCAAGATAGGGGAGTGTACCCGACGTGTTGTCCCCAGTGTTCGGGCGGGGCCGGGCTTGGCGGGTTTCGCCTTCTCCGTATTGTTCCCGGACTAGCGATGAGTGCGTGGGTGCGTCGGGGACTCCGGGGCGCGGCGTGCTTCCATCTCCTTGCGGAGCGTCGGAACCACTTCGGTTGCGAGCAGCTCCACCTGTTCCAGAGCCACATCAACTGGCATCGATCCTAAGTCAATGGCCCATAGCTGGCGCTGGTAATCGTCGAAGCCTTCCCGGAAGGTGAGGGTCTTGTCGATGACTTCCTGCGGTGAGCCGACCGATAGCGGCGTGCTCTCCGCGAACTGCTCCAAACTTGTGCCTTGGAACATGGGAAAGGATTCGAAGTAAGGGCGGAAGCCCTTGTACGCGTCTTGCGAGTTGTGTGCGATGAATGCTTGGCCACCAAGCCCGACGATTGCATCTTCTGCTCGTCCATGCCCGTAGTACTTGTAACGTTGCCGATAGAAGTCCACCAGCGGCTTGGAATGGAAGTTTGGAGCCAGAATGTTATTCGCAAAGTAACCATTGCCGTAGTAGGCAGCCTGCTCAGCGATTTCCGGGGTGCGGATCGCACCGTGCCACACGAACGGTGGGATGCCATCAAGCGGGCGGGGAGTGGAGGTGAACCCCTGTAGTGGGGTGCGGTACTTGCCTTCCCAATCCATCACATCTTCGCGCCAAAGCTTATGCAGCAGGTTGTAGTTCTCTAATGCAAGAGGGACGCCGTCGCGGATGTTTTGGTCGAACCACGGATACACAGGAACTGTATTGCCGCGGCCAAGCATCAGGTCCATGCATCCCTTGTGGACGTGTTGGAGGAATGCGTAATCTTCGGCAATTTTCACCGGGTCATTCGTTGCGATGAGAGTGGTGGAGGTGCTGAGAAGGATGCTCTCAGTTTCCGCTGCCACATACGCGTCAACTAGAATGTGGCGAATTGTCAAATGAGCGAAAATGAGCGGTGGAATGGTGCCCCCAGCGCGACTCGAACGCGCAACCTACGGATTAGAAGGCCGTTGCTCTATCCATTGAGCTATGGGGGCGGGCATTCACACTATATGCGGTGTGGCCCGCCCCCATCTAATCAGCTAGCGGCGCTGTTCAATGCAAATGCACACATGCCGTGCTGAATTCGCCACATTTTGGCGTGGGTGAAGGACAATAGAAGGGTGAAACCCAGAACAACGTCCCGCGAACTCGCCAGCCTTGTCGAGCGGACCATTTCTGCGTTGGAAAATGCCCGCTTGCCCTTACAGATGCCCGGATCAGAGCAACTGTCTGAGAGCCGCGCCCAGTTGATGACTCAGCTGCGTACCCGAATCCTGCCCCACCTGCGCACAGCTGAGCTGCCGGCAGTAGTGGTGTTTGGGGGATCCTCCGGAGCGGGAAAGTCCACGCTGTTTAACTCGCTATTGGGCGAGGAGGTCTCTCCGGCCTCGGTGATTCGCCCCACCACACGGATGCCGCTGATCGCGGTACATCCTTCGGATGTTGTGGCCCTCGATGGTCACGGCCTGCTTGATATGGGCAAGCTCGTGGCAGTAGAAGGAGCGATCCCTGGAGTTGTATTGGTGGACGCACCGGACCTCGATTCGGTGGACGCCGCAAACCGCGAGCTTTCTCGCCGCCTCCTCGATGCGGCAGATCTGTGGGTTTTTGTCACCACCGCCGCCCGCTATGGTGACGCTCAGGCGTGGCAAACGCTGAGCGACGCACACAGGCGTGGGATGACAACCGCAGTGGTCCTTAACCGTGTGGCGGACAGGGCGCGCTACACGGTCCGAAAGGACCTGACGCGGCGGATGAACGATGTGGGTATCGGCAATGATCCGCTGATGTTGGTTCCGGACGCGGGTCCTCATGAGGGCCTGCTAGAACCGGGGCAAGTTGCGGAAGTACGTACGTGGCTCGAAGCGATCGCTTCGGCCCGTATTGGTGCGGCGCTCGTGGATCGAACTACGCAGGCAATGCTTCCCGAACTGCGGCGGCAACTTCTTGAGCTCTCGGATGCCGTTGAGATGCAGGCCAGCGCCGTAGAGCATCTCCGTGCCCAAGCGGAAGAAGCGCCGAAGAAGCCGCGCGAAAAGCTCGTCTCCAATGCGAAGATGGGACGATTCGGGCAGGGCGCCCCAACCACCGCGTGGCTTTCCTTTGCCTCGTCGGGCGGTGCGCTAGCTTCCCTCGCGGTTGGTGAAAAGCCCGGGCTGTTGGTGCGGAGGTATCAAGGGTCGCGCGATGCGGCAGTGACTACAGTGTTCGACGGCGTGATGTCGGCAATCCGAGCCGGCCTTGATCAGGCTGTCACAACTACAGACGAGGCGATCCGTCAGGCGTGGGATCAGGGAATGGTGGAAACGGCCGAGTTCCAGTTTGAAGCGGCAACAGTGCTTAACAAGCGCGAGATCATAGACACGGCCCTCTCACGGTGGAAGAGCGACGTCCTCACAATGTCCGCTGGTGCTGGCGATAATCCGTGGCTCGGTCACGGTGGGGTGGCAGCGCTGCTGGGAGCAGCTGCCGGCGGCGTGTCGGGTGCGGAACAGGCGTGTAGTCACCTGAAGGTGGCATCCAGCATCAGGAAGGCACGTGAATCGCTTGCCACTCACCTCGATGAGGCGGTTGGCGAGGTTGTCAGCGCTTACAATGGCGTTCTGGATCAGGTCCCGGTGGGTAACGGCAGGCAGCTGAGGCTTCGAGCAAGCGAATATTTGGATCGCGTCTAACTTGTGGATTTGCATCTGACCGGTGGGATAATGGTGAGAGTTCACTGTGAAAGGGGTAGGCGTGCCGGACAACCAAGACGTCAATGTTTCGAGCATCCTTGAGCGAATTTCGGAGCTTGACGAGGCCATCAGCGTTGGTGGCGATTACCTTGATCCTTATGTCGCCGCCCGCGCACAGAAGGAACTCCACGTGGCTCGCGAACGTCTTAATGCTGGGATGGGGCTGACGGTTGCTGCGCTGGCTGGCGGAACTGGTTCGGGAAAGTCCACACTGTTCAACGCTCTCACGGGCCTAGACTTTGCCCAGACAGGCGATATCCGCCCAACTACTCACGATCCAAGCGCCTGTGTGTGGAATGCCGATGCAGGCAGTCTTCTCGATATGATCGGCGTTCCCCGCGACCGTCGGATCGCTTACGAATCGATCTTGACTGCCGGCGATCACGATCTAGATTCTTTGGTTCTTGTTGATCTACCCGATCATGATTCGGTGGATATGGCTCATTCCGCCGCTGTTGGCCGCATTCTTCCTAAGGTGGATGTCCTCATCTGGGTGTTGGACCCGCAAAAGTACGCTGACCACCTCATCCACGAGAGTTACCTCGCGGCAATGCGCCAGCGTAAGGAACAGATGATTGTGGTGCTCAACCAAACAGACGCTGTTCCATCCCATTCGGTTGATGATCTCGTCAATGATGTTGAGCTTCTGTTGGAACGCGATGGCTTGGCGGGCGTGCCGGTGTTTGCAACTTCCGCGAAAACCAATGAGGGGCTGGCCCCGCTCAAGGATCACCTCCATCACGCTGTTCAACATACGGAGGCTGCCCTATACACGGCCTCGGCCGAGCTCGAGAGCATCCGCGAACGCGTGGCCGCCGGCGTCGGTAGCGAAGAAGCGGACGTTCAGGGAGAGTTCTTCAACGATCTCAACGATCAGCTTGTCGTGGCCAGTGGTATCCCCGCCGTCGAGGCATCACTGCGTCAGGCAGGCACTAATACCTCCAGTACGGTGATTACCAAGCCCGAACAGCCTTCCGCAGCCACGATCGTTGCGGCTCGCGACGCGTGGCTTGCCCACGTCAAATCAGGCCTTCCCACGCCATGGAAGAACGCGTTGGACTCCGCTGTGCCCGAATCCGAGGTGATTCGGCGCAACCTTGGCAGCAAGATACGCGGCGTCGCGATCCCCAAGGTTTCACGCGCCAAGATGTGGGGACTTCTCGCCGGCTTGGTTGTGTTTGCGGCGTGCGTTGCTTTGGCCGTGCTCGGCATACCCTCCGATACCACGTCCGTGCGTCTCGCGGTTGCGGGTGCTGGCTTGATTGTGGGTTTTGCTTGCTTCATCGGTGGGCGCCATAGCCAGCGCAAATCGGGGGAGCGTTGTGCCCAAGAGTTTGGGAAGGCTGCCCGTTCGGCAGTTTTTTCGGCGACGACGGAGCAGCTTGTCAACCCCTCCCGAACAGTCCTTGACCGTCACAGGACTGCACGGCAGGCCCTGCAAGCCTGAGGCTCGTGGTTCCCACAACAACGGTTCGTGGGGTTTTTCTCCACAGGCCCGAGGCCTCACGTCGTACCTGACGTGAGGTTGAGACACTCTGGAAACTAATCAGACTGGCTGATTAGCAGAAGGAGTTCTTATGGCAAACGAAACGTATGTGACCGTCAGGGGTTTCACTGGAGCGGATCCTCGTCTTTTTCGCAATGAGGATGGTGGTACAACCGTCCTCTTCCGAGTTGGGGTGACTCCTCGGTCCTTCAACCGCAAGTCGGAGAAATTCGAGGATGGCGCGACCACATGGTATTCGATCCGGTGCTATGGGCCGCTCGCGGATAATGTAATCAATTCAGTTTTCCGCGGAACACCTGTGGTCGTGCGCGGGAAGCTTAGCCATCGCGAATCGGTTGATAAGGAAGGTGTGAACAGGTACGAGATCACCGTTGTCGCGGACTCGGTGGGTATTGATTTGAACACGGGTCAAGCTCGGTTCACATCTGTGAAGAACCAGCGTCTAGACGCCGTTCACGGTGAGCCCGCGGGCTCGGCAAGTGAGGTGCCTGTGGCAGACGAGGAGCCGCCATATTCGGCCGATGATCCGCTGGAATACAGCACCGATCCTGCCGGGAATCTTGCGGGTGTGAGCTAGGAGGGCTCAGGCGACTTTATGGAATCGGCCCTGTATCCTTGTACGGGGCCGTTTTCTTGCGGCCGATAGCAAGCAACAATTGGGATGGAGCCTCGTGGCAGAGTACATCTACCAGATGATTCGCGCGGATAAGCGCGTGGGTGACAAGACAATTCTTGATAACGTGACAATGGCCTTCTACCCGGGTGCCAAGATCGGCATGGTGGGTCCGAATGGTGCGGGTAAGTCCACGATCCTCAAGATCATGGCCGGTTTGGATGAGGCGTCCAACGGGGAGGCTCGGCTTACCCCGGGCTATAGCGTCGGCATCCTCATGCAGGAGCCGCCGCTCGATGAGGACAAGACAGTTCTAGAAAACGTGGAGCAGGGCCGCGCAGAGATTATCGGCAAGCTCCGCCGCTTCAACGAGATCGGCGAAGAAATGGCCGATCCCGATGCGGATTTTGACGCACTAATGGAAGAGATGGGCAAGCTTCAGGGAGAGATTGACGCCGCTGATGCGTGGGATTTGGACGCCCAGCTCCAGCAGGCGATGGATGCCCTTCGCTGCCCTCCGGGCGATGTGCCCGTGACCGTACTGTCGGGCGGCGAACGCCGCCGCGTGGCGCTTTGCCGCCTGCTTCTGGAGGCTCCGGACTTACTGCTGTTGGACGAGCCAACCAACCACTTGGACGCAGAATCAGTCCTGTGGCTAGAGCAGCATCTTCAGAACTACCCCGGCGCCGTTATCGCTGTGACCCACGATCGTTACTTCCTTGATCATGTGGCTCAGTGGATCGCAGAGGTTGATCGTGGCCGGCTCTACGCATACGAAGGCAACTACTCCGCATACCTGGAGACCAAGGAAACCCGTATGGCGGTTCAGGGCAAGAAGGATGCCAAGCTTGCCAAGCGTTTGAAGGATGAGCTCGAATGGGTGAGGTCTTCCGCCAAGGGGCGTCAGGCCAAGTCCAAGGCTCGTTTGGAACGCTATGAGGAAATGGCGGCCGAAGCCGAGCGCACACGCAAGCTTGATTTCGATGAGATTCAGATTCCGCCCGGGCCAAGGCTGGGCAACATCGTGCTTGAAGCATCTGATCTGACCAAGGGCTTCGGAGATCGCGTGTTGATCGATGATCTATCCTTCACGCTTCCGCGTAACGGCATCGTGGGAATCATCGGGCCAAACGGCGTTGGAAAAACAACCCTGTTTAAGACGATCGTGGGCCTCGAACCCCTAGACTCCGGTGACTTGAAGATTGGTGATACCGTCAAGATCTCCTATGTGGATCAGAATCGTGCAGGCATTGATCCGAACCAGAGCCTATGGGAAGTGGTTTCGGACGGCCTCGATTACATTCAGGTAGGGAACGTTGAAATGCCGTCCCGCGCCTATGTCTCTGCCTTTGGCTTCAAGGGCCCAGATCAGCAGAAGAAGGCTGGCGTACTCTCTGGCGGAGAGCGTAATCGTCTCAATCTGGCGCTCACTCTCAAACAGGGTGGCAACCTGCTCCTGCTGGACGAGCCGACCAACGATTTGGACGTGGAGACACTCGGCTCGCTAGAGAATGCGCTCCTTCAGTTCCCGGGCTGCGCCGTGGTGATTACCCACGATCGCTGGTTCCTAGATCGGGTGGCCACGCATATCTTGGCCTATGAAGGAACTGAAGAGAACCCTGCGAACTGGTACTGGTTCGAGGGCAACTTCGAATCCTACGAGAAGAACAAGGTCGAGCGGCTCGGACCGGAGGCGGCCCGGCCGAAGTCGGTCACCTACCGGAAGCTCACTCGAGGCTGAGCTACTCCTTGATGGAGCGCAATCGCACCATGCCCTCTTGAGACATGGTGGCGATGTGCTTGCCATCTTGGAAGAACTTCGCGATGGAGAGCCCGCGCCCGTTCTGGGCGGACGGGCTCTCCAGATCCGCGAGGATCCAATCGGAGACGTCGAAGTTTCGATGCCACCAGATCGAGTGGTCCAGAGTAGCCACTGACGCCGCCGGATGCCCCCAGAATATGCCGGTGTTTCGCATCACTGGCTCTAGCATGAGCTGATCGCACGAATAGCCCAGCATCGCCCGTTGAAGGAGCTTTGAGGACCCCTCGGGCATCTTGCTGCGTGTACGAAACCAGATCTGCGTGTGGTTTGTTGGCGGATCAGCAGGGCGAACGAAGATGTTCCCATCAACGTGTCGCATGTCGATCGCATTAGTTGTAGACATGAGGTGGCCCCAGTGGTTATCCACCTGAGCAAAGAAGTCCACGGAGGAGGGCACTGATTCTGGATCCGGAGCCTCGGGCATTGGGGTACCGAAAGACGGCCCCGGCTGGAGCAGCTGGAAAGAGATCCGGGCAGTAAAGATGATCGTCCCGTTTTGGCGAGCGCGCACGCTACGGGTAGAAAATGACCGGGCGTCGTTGAGTTCAAACACCTCAAACTCAGTGGGGGTATCGGTACCCCCGGGCCGCAAGAAAGCCGCGGTGATGGAGTGAGCAAGCCGCTCATCTGGATCCGTCCCGAGGTTCACGGTATCGGCTGCGGCCACGGTGGCTTGAGCGAGGATCTGGCCACCGTACACGCGCCCGCCCAATTGGCGCATATTTGAGCCCCGATACGCGTTGTCTCCTAGCCGCTCCAGCCTCAGAGTGTTGAGGATGCTCGCCAGAGGCTCGTTTGTGCACTCGGGAAGCCCGATATATTCCGTCATGTAATTGTCCTTCTGCACTCGAATCAGACCACATCATGCTATCAATCCTGAATGCGTGATAAGCGCTCACACGTTCGATGTAACGGCGTTTCAGGTCACCTTGCCCACTACATCACACGCGAAACCAACTATTACGGAACTTCAGTAACGGTGTTCATGTCACACTTCGTGCCAGTTCTGCAAACTGTTGCATGATCTGGCAAAATGGTGATGATCGAGGGCGATTACTTCCCGTCCCCTAAAGGAGTGGTGATGACAGAGCTGGCGCCAGGCAGAGACCTTCTAACGCAACTTGCCGAATCCTATGGCATAGCTACTGACTATTGGGCGTTCAACGGGGATCTTACTCAGGTCGCGGACTCGACCATTATCAAGGTGTTGGCCGGCATGGGGGTGGATGCCAAGACGGAGCTTTCTGCCCGCGAGGCACTGCGAGATGCCGAACTGAGGCCGTGGCGCGAGGTGCTGCCCGAATGCACCGTAGTACCACAGGGGAGCGAAGTAGCCATTCCCGTTCATCTTTCGCATGGCGCGAAGGTGAGGGTTGAACTGACTTATGAAGATGGCAGAACCACCTCTCTCTCGCAGGTGGAGGACTTCACGCCTCCGCGGGATGTGGACGGCCAGCTCACGGGTCAAGCCTCTTTCAAGATTCCGAACGATCTGCCGCTGGGCTACCACAGACTCACCTGCAGTGTTGAACTCCCGATCGATCTTGCTCCTGAGGTCACGGATGCGCCGCTGATCGTGGTGCCGAATCGCCTGCCGTCTCCGGGTGAAAAAGGCGGAGACGGTTGGGGCGTTATGGCGCAGCTGTACTCAGTTTGTTCGAAGAACTCATGGGGGATTGGCGATACGTCGGACCTCAAGGAACTGTGCTCCCTAGTGGGCGCGGAAGGCGGAGATTTCCTCCTCATCAATCCGCTCCACGCCGCCGAGCCCGTCGGCCATATGACGCCCTCGCCCTACCTGCCAGTAACTCGCCGCTTCTTCAATCCGATCTATATCCGCCCCGAGGATATCCGCGAGGTGGCATACATGCCCAGCTCCCAGCGAGCCCTAGTGGAGTGGGCAGGGGAGGAACCAAAGAAGGCCGCGGTAACCCCAGGAACGATTGAGCGCGATTCTGCGTGGGAGGCGAAGCGTCAGGCGCTCGAACTGATCTTCAACGAGCCCCGTTCGGCCGCCCGCCAGCGTGATTTTGAGAGATTCCGTGTCGCCGAGGGCAGCGGCCTTGAGAACTTTGCCTTCTGGTGTGCGCTGCGCGAGAAGTACGGTGAGGATTTCCCGGAAGCGCTCCGGAGCCCGGCAACCCCGCAGGCCTCGGCCGAACGCGCAGCCCTATCAGAGCGGATCGATTTTTACGCTTGGATGCAGTGGGTGATTGATGATCAGCTCGCTGAGGCCCAGCGCTCTGCGCTCTCTTCGGGCATGCACATTGGTATCTTTCACGATCTCGCGGTGGGCGTGCATGCCTGCGGCTCGGATACGTGGTCGCTGCCGGAAGCATTCGCTGATGGTGTAACCGTTGGTGCACCGCCGGATATGTACAATCAATTGGGCCAGAACTGGTCCCAGCTGCCGTGGCGTCCGGATTCGCTGCGCCGCTTGGCCTATGCTCCTCTGCGCGATATGGCCCGCACGGTTCTACGCCATGCTGGAGCCGTGAGAGTGGATCACGTGATGGGACTCTTCCGCCTGTGGTGGATCCCCGAGGGTAACGGTGCCTCGGATGGAGCTTACGTGCGCTTTGATCACGACGCGATGCTGGGTGTGCTCATGCTTGAGGCCCAACGTGCCGATGCTGTGGTAGTAGGCGAGGATCTAGGCAACGTAGAGCCTTGGGTTCGCGATTATCTTAATGCGCGCGGCATTCTGGGCACGTCTGTCCTATGGTTCGAAGAGAATCAGGATGGCCAGTTCAAGCGCCCGGAGGAGTTCCGCACCCAGTCCCTCGTCACGGTAGACACCCACGATCTGCCCCCTCTGGCGGGTTATTTGGCGGGCGAGCACGTGGATCTTCGCAACCGCCTTCACCTCCTGACCGAGCCGGTGGAAAAGGTACGCGCGGACGCCCTAGCAGAGCGTGGCCGCATGGTAGATAGGCTGCGCGAATTTGACCTACTGTCTGACATTCCGACGGAGCGCGAAATCATCGAGGCAATGCACTGCTACATCGCCCGCACTCCGGCCGAACTGCTCGCAATCTCGCTCACGGACGCGGTGGGTGAACGGAAGGCTCAGAACGTTCCGGGAACAGATCAGGAGTATGAGAACTGGCGCGTGCCGCTCACGGATAGCTCAGAAAACCTCGTTCTGGTGGAGGATCTGGCTAAGAATCCACGTCTCAACTCCCTCCTGCAACGTTTCAAGAAGGAACTCTCCGCAAGTCGCTCATAACCGGGGTAGTCTGGTGCCAGAGAAGCACTAACCGAACTGGAGTAGAGAGATGACGAAGGCTGAAGGTATACTTCACGCGCTTGGTGGCTCAGACAATCTGAAGAGCCTCGAACCGTGTATCACCCGTTTACGCGTTGTTGTCAACGATCCTGAGAAGGTCAATGAATCAGGGCTTCGTGAGTCTGGCGCATTCGGCGTGGTGCTGCAGGGTCAGGTAGTCCAGGTTGTTGTTGGCCCGGAGGCCGACGATCTTGGTGAGGCCATCAGCGAACTCACTAACGAGTAGCATCGAAAGGTAAGCCAATGACGCTGGTAATTGCCGCGCCAGTTTCAGGGGAGATCATTCCCATGCGGGACGTTCCAGATCCCGTGTTTTCTGCCATGATGGTTGGCCCGGGCGCCGCCATTGCTCCGTTCCCCGGTGGGCTCACGGTTGTGGCTCCTTGCGCGGGCACTGTCCGCAAGGTTCAGGCCCACGGAGTCCTCATCGATTCGGGTGATGGCATGGGCGTGCTGGTTCACCTTGGGTTAGATACGTGCGAACTCGATGGCGAGGGCTTCGACGTTCTGGTCAAGGATGGGCAAGAGGTCACGCAAGGCCAGCCGCTCGTGTTGTGGAATACGAGCGTCGCAACCGAAGAGGGCTACTCGCTGTGCTCGCCCATCGTTGTGGTTGGGGCGGACAAGAACGCAGTCTCCATCGTGGCGGAGGGTCCGAAGGTGGAGGCCGGTAAACCCTTCCTCCACGTAGAGCAGTAGCGCTTAGATTAATAACGATGACGAAGCGGGCAGCCAAATGGCTGCCCGCTTGACGCAATCCCGGATTAGACGGTGGCGTCCACTTCCTGCGCCTTGAGGGCGCGCGCTGCCAGATCAACCGATTCAGAGACTAGGCGCACGCACGCCGGTGCGGCGCCCGCATGCTCGGCCAACCATTCCTCGCCTAGCCCCACGAGGTCAACACCAAGATCAGTGCGGCCGGTGAGCTGGATCGGGAACGCGTACTCCAACATGTTCTTCGCGATTTCTACGGTGTGGTTATCCCACTGGGCTTCGGCATCGGCGAAGTAGCGTTCGGCATACGGGACGAGGGATTCGGCCGAGGAGCGCGAGATACCCAAGCAGAGGTTGCGCTGAACTGTGTTGGATACCGTATCGCCGGTGATGTCCGCCCATACCTGCTCGCGCACCTCAGGGTTGGGGAGGGCGCCACGAGCCTGCGCGGAGTAGATCTGGCCGTATGAGGTGTTATCGCGCTCGTATTCGGCGGCAATCTCGTCCTCACCGATGTAACCGGCGGCGGCCAGTGCCACATGGATGAGCCAACGAACCTCCGCGTCAACTTCATAACCCTCGGGAACGCCTACACCGTCCAGCCAGCCGCGGACGCGGCCAAACTGTTCATCGGTCACGGCAAACCGCATGGCAGCACTAGCGATCTGTAGCTGATTGTCCGAGCCGGGCTCGGCCGAATCGAGGATCTGGAAGATCTGGTTCGCAACCTGAAGCTTGAGATTCTCGCGGCCCGCGGGTGCTGAGTAGAGGTTCGTGGCGGTGCCCAACTGGGCGATAACCTGACGCAACACAGTGCCGTCGGTTTCATCCGGCAGTGCCTTGAGCACAATGGCAGTGAAAGCGGTGGCCGAAAGCAGGCCGTCGCGGCACATGTTCCAAGCCGAGAGCAGCACCTGAGTACGGGCCAGATGATCGTCGAACGCGTCCAGATGCTCAATCGCAGTGTCTAGCGAATCTTCGTCCATCCGAATCTTGCCGTAGGCGTAGTCACCGTCATTCACCAAGATGAGTGCGGCGCGCTTCTTGCCGCCGAATTCTGGGACCTCGGTGGTTTCGCCAGCGATATCCAGCTCCGTGCTGATAGTGCGCACAAGGCGTCCGTCAACCAGATCGTAGCCGCCAACACCGATGCGGTGCGGGCGAAGCGAGGAACGGCCATCGGACTCTTGGAGGATGGAAAGGGACTGGACCACTCCGTCGTCGTCGGTAGAAATAACTGGGGAAAGTACGTTCACGCCGGACTCTTCAAGCCACAACTTCGTCCATTCGGACAGATCGCGTCCGGAGGACTTCTCCAACTCAACCAACAGATCCTTGAGTGTGGCGTTGCCCCAAGCATTCTGCTGGATGTACGCGCGCACGCCGGCAAGGAACTCCTCTTGGCCCACCCACGCCACGAGTTGCTTGAGCACGGACGCGCCCTTGCCGTACGTGATGCCGTCGAAGTTGATGAGTACGGTCTCGATATCTACGGCGTCGGCCGCGATCGGGTGGGTAGAGGGTAGCTGGTCCTCCTGCGTGGCCCATGACTTCTCGGAAGCGAGGAAGGTGACCCACGCGTCCGTGAGCGCCGTGTTGTTGACGGCGGCGAGGTGGCTCATGTACTCGGCGAACGATTCGTTCAGCCAGAGATCGTCCCACCACTTCATCGTGACCAGATCGCCGAACCACATGTGGGCCTGCTCATGCAGAATAGTGATAAGGCGGCGATCGATCATCGCACCCGTGGGCTTGGTGCGGAATACGTAGGATTCCACGATCGTCACGTTGCCGGGATGTTCCATGGCGCCCGCGTTGTACTCGGGGCAGAAGATCTGATCGTACTTACGGAATGGATAGGGGAAGCCGTAGTTGGCCTCGTAGAACTCGAAGCCCTGCTTTGTGATGAGGAAGAGCTCCTCGGGGTCCAAGTACTCCTTGAGGGACTTGCGGGCCCACACGCCCAGCGGAATGTCACGGCCGTCAACGCTATGGTACGAATCATTGCTATACCCATCGTAGGGGCCCGCGATGATCGAGGTTAGGTAGGTGGACATGCGCTCGGTTGGCGTAAAACTCCACGTGGCGGTGCCGTCGCCTGCCGCGACGGGCTCGGGGCTGGGGGAGTTCGAGAACACGCGCCAGCTTTCCGGTGCCTTCACGGTGAAGGTGAAGTCCGCCTTGAGATCCGGTTGCTCGAAGTTGGCGAAGACGCGGCGGGCGTCCGCCACCTCGAACTGGGAGTAGAGGTAGGCCTCGCCATCGGCGGGATCCACGTAGCGGTGCAGGCCCTCGCCCGTGCGGGAGTAGTCCATCGTGGACTTAACGCGCACGGTGTTCTCCTCTGCGAGGTCCGTGAGGGGGAAGCGACAATCGGCGAACGCGGCCGGATCCAGCGCCGTGCCGTTGAGGTTTACAGCCTCAACCGAGTTGGCGATGATGTCAAGGAAGGTAGATGCTCCGGGCTTGGCCGAGAAATCGATCTCCGTGATGGCCGTGAAGGTTGTGTCCGAAACCGTCAGATCCAGATCTACCCGATAATGATGAGTTGAGACGATACTTGAGCGCTCCATGGCTTCGGTGCGCTGCAGGTTTGTGCCTGGCATGAGTGTCCTAACCGCGCCTAGCCTGTTGGGCGGCGCCTTCTATGAATAGTCCATAGACAAGATTACGCGAGGTCAGTGAATCCTTGCGAGTCAGTACAATCCGGTGTTCTATGGAGATATGAGTACACAGGTTGAGTTTTGGTTCGATGCGTCCTGCCCCTGGACGTGGATTACGTCGCGATGGTTAGTTGAGGTGGCTGAGGCTCGGGATCTCGATATCCAGTGGAAGCCGTTCTCGCTAGCCGTCCTAAATGAGGACAAGGATATTCCCGAGAATTACCGCGAGCACGTTGAGGAGGGCCGCATGGGCGCACAGGTTGCTGCCGGCGTAGCCGCCGAAGAGGGTAACGAGACCCTTGGACGCTTCTACGAAACGCTAGGCAGGCTCTATCACTCAGAAGGCCGGGTGAACGATCCGATCGCGATTAGTGAGGCGCTCACTGCTTCTGGTGCCGCGGCCGACATCATGGATCGGTTCGCCGATTTCGAAGATGCCGTTGCCGAATCCACCCATGCTGGGCTGGAGCTCGTTGGCGATGAGGTGGGCGTACCCATCATCGCGATCGACGGTGTGGCCTTCTTCGGGCCCGTCATCTCCCCAGCGCCGCACGGCGAAGACGCCCTCCGGTTGTGGGACGGATGCCTAGCACTCGCCCACACCCCCGGATTCTTCGAGCTGAAGCGCTCGCGGGACGTCGGGCCGATCTTCGATTAGGGCCTACCAGATCCGCACGCGCTCCTCGGGATCCAGATACAGCGCATCGCCAGCCTCAACGCCGAACGCCTCGGCGAAGGCATCAACGTTCTTGACTACGCCGTTGCAGCGGAATTCCGCGGGGGAGTGCG
>OMJG01000771.1_pt1 | contig 21868 bp, 22 predicted proteins | sample 1646431 | NCBI WGS metagenome assembly OMJG01 (sample SAMN03771674, study PRJEB25209) | food metagenome | isolation source: Cotija cheese | place: Mexico:Jalisco,Michoacan | collected 2011-12-12
GTTTTCGTAATAATTAGTTTTTAGTTTAGAATCATTCTTATCTGTTTCAATTAAATCGATTTCATGTTATTCTTGTAACAAGTAAAAAACGTTATCATCCAAAAGGAGGGAACTGCATGCGACACTACTATAAATTGATATTAACAGTCAGCGTCGGTATCATTGCGGTTGTTTTACAGTTTGGGCTCCACTATCAATTAGCAGCGCAAATCATCATTACGTTAATGGGGTCATTAATGGCACTGTCAATGTTAGTTGAGATGATCAAAACCCTGCGTTCAGGCAAGTATGGGGTTGATCTATTAGCGATTACGGCCATTGTTGCAACGTTAGCCGTTGGTGAATATTGGGCTAGCCTAGTCGTTCTAATTATGCTTACTGGGGGGGACTCATTAGAAGACTATGCGGCCAAACGGGCCAATACAGAATTGAAAGCCTTGCTCGATAATTCACCACGCGTTGCGCACCGCTTAGTCGCCGGCCAATTAACCGACATTGCCGTTGAGGATGCTCAAATCGGCGACCAACTAGTCGTTAAGCCTGGTGAGCTAGTCCCAGTAGACGGACACCTCATTCAAGGAACGGCACTCTTTGATGAATCATCATTGACGGGTGAATCTAAGCCAGTCGATAAACACGTCGGTGATGACATTATGTCCGGGGCGGTCAACGGCGACAGTGCCGTCACGATGGTTGTCGATAAATTAGCCATTGACAGTCAATACCAACAATTAGTTAAATTGGTCAAAGAATCCGAATCACGGCCAGCAAAATTCGTACGACTAGCTGATCGGTATGCTGTCCCATTCACTTTAGTCGCATACATCATCGCTGGGGTGGCTTGGGCATTTAGTGGTGATCCCCACCGCTTTGCTGAAGTCTTGGTCGTGGCTTCACCCTGTCCATTGATCCTTGCCGCACCGGTTGCACTCGTCTCAGGAATGAGTCGGACGAGTCGTAATGGGATCGTCGTCAAAACTGGCGATATGCTAGAAAAATTATCCACGGCCAAGTCTGCCGCATTTGATAAAACCGGCACAATTACCAGTGGTCAATTAACGGTTAATCAAATCGTGCCTCAGCCTGGTTTTACTGCCGAACAAATCCTACACCTCGCAGCTAGCGCTGAACAAAACTCAAGTCATATTCTGGCTCGCTCACTTGTCAAGTATGCGCATGCCATTAGTCTTAGCCCGGCAACACAATTAGAAGAAGTCACGGGCAATGGGGTCACGGCAACGATCGACCAGCAACAAGTCAAAGTAGGCAAACTTAAATTCGTTGCCCCCGCCACGACTGATAAACCACTTGCTACCACCGCTATCTATGTTGGCATTGATGATCAATACGCGGGCTATATCACATTTATCGATAACGTTCGCCCCGAAGCAGCTGCCACTCTACAAGCACTTCACACTGAAGGCGTTCAAAACGTCATGATGCTCACTGGTGACCAACAGGCTATTGCTGATCATATTGCAGAAAGCGTCGGGATCGATACCGTTGCCGCCGACCTGTTACCAGCAGACAAGATTGCGCATTTAAAAGCCGTGCCAGCGAGCGAACGTCCCGTTATCATGGTTGGTGATGGCGTTAACGATGCTCCGTCCCTAGCCGTAGCCGACGTTGGGATCGCTATGGGGGCCCATGGTTCAACTGCTGCTAGTGAATCAGCCGATGTCGTCATTTTAAAAGATGATCTCAGTCGCGTCGTCACGGCAGTTCGTATTGCTAAGGACACCATGCAAGTGGCCAAACAAGCCGTTTGGATTGGCATTGCCATCTGTACAATTCTAATGCTCATTGCTAGTACCGGCATCATCCCAGCACTCTTTGGGGCTATGCTTCAAGAAGTAGTTGATACGGTCTCGATTCTTTGGGCGCTACGTGCATTACGGGATCGGCCACAACCAGTCATCACACCAACTAAACCCATGACAAAGGATGTGAATTAGACTATGCCAGAATGGCTTTTACGGTGGGCACAATCAGCACTGACGTTTGTTGTCGTTTTGACGTTTGTTTCGGTCGTTTTACTCAACGTACCATTAAAAGAAGCAATTCTCGTTGATTTTGCTTACATGCTATTAACACTGACCATTGATTGGTACCGCAGCCGCCACCACGCATCACAATAGACCAGTCACCAGCAACTAGTCGAGTCAACATTTGGGCATCCACGTCCAGCTTTCAGTGATTATTCCAACCCGAAATTGATGTGGGAAAAGATTGACACTAAATAATTTTCCAGTGAGACTCGGCTGACCTTTTTAACTTTAAAGCGGCATGTTAATTTTCGGTCCAACCTCATAACTACGGTAGCTTATTTCACTTATCATTCAGAGCTGGGGCCAAACCTAAAAACGCGTAAATTACTCAAAGCCAACCGAGTAATTTACGCGTTTTATTTTTCCTGTCAATGGTGGCAAAAACATGCACCAAAAATCGTTCAGTTTATCCCACACTCAAATTATTAATACTGAAATTTAAGGATAGGTCGTCCATTCTCATACAGCTCTGCACACAAAACTTACTTGGCCAGCGCATAACTATCCCGGACTCGTTCCATAATTGTGGCAAGTGGCACGGTATCATCAAGCACAATTGAATACCAATGTTTTTTATTCATATGATAACCTGGCAAATAATGTTGGCCATCAATCAGCGTCACCAAGTCATTTGGTCGTGCCCGTAAGTCTAGTACTGTCACAGTATGTGTCGCTCCTGGCAATGCTAGCTTATCGGTAGTAACCGTCAATAACGCACCGTACCATTTATGCGTATCGGCGCGCCACCAAACTGCATTCTGTGGGAATTTAGACCACAAGAATTCAAGTTCATCACCATATAAATCCTTAATCTGAGTAATCAGATTTCGCTCTTGAGACGACTTAAAAACATCGTTGTCGTAACAGTCCTGTTCGACCTTATGCAAGACATCCTGATAAGCCTGCACGACTTGACCGACAAACTGACCTTGAGCGCGGGGTGCCAGATGTAAAACGTACGCTTCACCGGTCGAAGTATCGGTTAATTCCGTATTAAGACCATCATCGACATTCAACGTCAGCGTTAGCTCAAACTGACCTTGCATGATTAGTGTCCGAAATTGATAACGGCCACCCTGATTGGGTTCAAAACCAAACTGACTGAGTTTACTCATATTGACACGTTTATTTTCAAACTTAACCGTTGCCATCACTGTGCCTCCAACTTCATCTTCCCTTGATATTAATTTAATTTTACCAAAGAAAATCGTTGTCTGCAGTCATGGCTTAAATTGGTCTTAGTGCCAACTGTGAGCCCGACCATTCGCTATTTATGGGCGACCGTTGGCGTCGCTGATTGGGCAACCGTAATAAAATCAAAGGTCGCGTAATCGAATAAGCCTCGTGCCGTTAGTTTTAACGTTGGAATCACTGGTAACGTCAAAAACGAAAGCGTAATGAACGGATCGAAGCTGAGTGGCCGTTCACTGATGACCTCATAAGCCTGCTTAAGCCCTGCCAACTGTTTAGCAGCCATTTGATAAGATGCCGTCGACAATAGGCCACCAATGGCAAGTGGCATAGTCGCCAATACTTGCTGATCATCAACGACCGCAATCCCACCGTTATCGCGTGTAATCTGCTCAACAGCCCGTAAAATCGCCTTATCTGATGTTCCAACCGCGACAATATTGTGAGCATCATGAGCCACCGTACCAGCAATTGCACCGTGCTTCAGGCCAAAACCGTGAACCAGACCGACACCCACCTTGCCCGTATTATGATGACGCTCGATAACAACCATTTTTAAGACGTCGCGTTGACAATCTGCTTCAAAATTCTGAGTAGCAACAACTGGGAACGTTAGATGATCCGTTTCAATGTGATTCGGCTGGATTCCAATCACATTAGCAACCCCCATCGGTAGTGGTAACTGAAGGTCAGCCACACTTGCATGTTGCTGTACGCGCGTCGCTGTAAACGGCAATGGCTTCGTATCATCTGGTAATGCCCACTGACCACGTTTCATTGTCCGCGCGATTCTGACGTGTTCAATATCATCTAAGACTACCAGGTCAGCCAATTGTCCGGCCACTAGACTGCCGCGATCGCTTAACCGGTGAGCAGTCGTCCCATTCAAGCTAGCCAGGGTATAAGCTAGTTCAGGACGCATGCCACTTTGAATCGCTAGACGCACGTTATCGTCAATCGATCCTTCCGTAATCAGGTCACTGATCGTCTTATCATCCGTACAAAAGGCAAACCGGCTCGCATTAGCTTCGGTCACTGCACCAATCGTCGGCAAGACGTCGCGTTCAACCGTCCCCTCGCGTAAAAAGACGTACATCCCAGCCTTAACGCGATCTAATGCTTCCGTCTCTGTCATACATTCGTGATCAGTATCCAAGCCCGCATTGCGCATCACATTGAGCTGATGCGCATCCAAACCGGCGGCGTGCCCATCTGCATGATAGCCATGGGCATACGCATCGCTAATTTTGGCTAAAGTATCAACATCACCACGCGCAACGGCCCCATAATCCATCACTTCTGCTAAGCCGCGCACTTCTGGCTGTTGATAAAGAGGATGTAAATCAGTAGCGTGCAAGGTCGCCCCATTGTCATCAAAGGGAACGCATGGCACCGATGACGGTAACATGAAACAGACATCTAGTGGCGTTTGCCGCGCATCATCAATTAGGTACTGAATACCAGCAACGCCAGCAACATTAGCGAGCTCATGGGGGTCAGTCGCAATCGTCGTGACACCGTGCTGTAACAAGACCTTTCCCAACTCGCTAGGTGCCACCATTGAACTCTCCATATGCACATGTGCATCGATCATACCGGGAACGATCCACTGACCAGTCGCATCTACCCGCTGGTCTGCCAAGTACGGTTCGTCACGTAAATTACTAATAATTCGACCATGGTCGATCCACAAACTAGTTGCTTCAAATTCACGAGTATAAACATTTAACACCTGCGCACCGGTAATCACTAATTCAACTGTCTTCGTCATCGTTATTTTCTCCTCACTAGTCATGCCTACGGAGAAAGCAAACGGGCCCACACGGCAAATTAAGCAGTGTGGACCCGTCGACTCAATTCGCTTATAGTCCAGTATTTACGGTACTGGGTAGAAACTCGCCATCCATATCATGGCATTATATAGGCAATTTGTTATGTTGATAAATTGTTCTTTACTTTACCAGCCTTTCAACCCGGATGCAAGTTTCAATAATCAGCAATTCTTGGATGTCGACGTAAGACGTGCTGACTAAGCTTAATCTGAACTTTTGCCAGTATTTTATCACTGGCTACTTTTAATCTGATGCATTGGCCTGTTTTAATCACAGTTCATGCCAGATTAATTAGCATAATATATCGGTTGAATGCATTGTGCTAGTTATTATTTAGTATAAATCATGATTAAAAACGTGCCATTTCTAAGTTTAAAAGGCTACTGGCTGAGTCCCACTGAAAAAAGTGCAATTTAGCGAAAAATTACTTGATTAGTGCCTCCTACACCGGCTTCCAGGCATTCCTGCCAATTGCTGGAACGTGGTGGACACAGATTTGAGCCGAAGCCCACGTCTCAAATACTGGTCTTCCACGCCCTAATGCCATATTGACGAAACGTGTTCGGGTCAGACCAGGACTTTCGGTTAGGGACGCTATGACGCCAAGCGGAAGCCCGTCGCTTAACGCCCTAGCTAGGCTAATCCTCAGTCCCAACCCGTCTGAACCGCACACTCTTGAATCACTGAGCATTGTCAGAAATACCTTCCAGCCGGAATTGTATTTGAATGGCAGTTATTGATGGAATCAACTTTAGTTAAATTAGTCGTTGTTTCATAGCACAGCAGCTTAAAATGCAATTATTTGGATTGGCAGTAACTGCAATCATCTATTCGATTGGCCTACCGAAACGTGCTCGGTTTCAACCCGTGGCCCCGCACAGGCTTTTAGACTGGAGGGGCTGGGTGACAATGCTCAGTAGCCAAATTATTCTTAGTCGGAAGTGGTCTGCTTCCGGCTTAGAATAAGACTCGTATTTGAGATGACGCGGGTTGGGCGTTAGCTCAAATCGACGTCGGCTACGTTCCAGCAATTGGCACCCAGCCCCGGAAGTCGGCATAGGACGCGCATTGCTGACGAACAGTAATCCAACTAATTGGCACGTTTTAATCATGATTCATGACAAATTAACTAGCACAATGCGTATCAGTTGATATCCTGCGTGTGCCGCTAAAGACCAAACGCGGATGAACTTTACACCTCACATTACTGCTTTTAAGCATTATTTTACTGACTATCAGTTCATTTACGTTTACAATAAAACTAGCTTAACCTACATAACCATTTTAAGGAGCTGATTATTTTGATGATGATGAACAATCCGACAATGTTATCTTACATTCGTCGTGAGCAACCAGTTTTAGAACGCTTGTTGTCCAGTTATCCACGCCAAATCACTGACGCTTTGGCAGACACACCCCAACATCCACAGCATTGGCTGATACTCGCAACTGGTTCTAGAATTAATGCAGCCAATACCGCCCGCCTGTATATGCAAAAAACGGCCGCCTTACAAGTGACCGTCGCCGCTGCTGATCTCTACCTTACTTACGAGGAAGCCGATCCAAGCGTTGATGTCATCATCGGTATTTCGTTGACAGCAAACGACCCCACCATGCTAGCAGCTATAAAAAAAGCGCGTACTAACAGTAATGCACATACTATCATTATTACTGATCAGAAAGATACAGCGCTCACAGAGATTGCCGATGCAACTTGCGATTTACTAACTGGTAAAGAAACTGTTCCGTACATCACATTAAGTTTTCAAGCAATCGTTCTAACACTTATGTTACTAGCCGTTAGGAGTGCTACGGATCGTAACATACTAACCGAATTAGCCGCCAACCAAGAATTAGACGAATTCAGCTTTTTGATTGAAAACATGAACCCCACTGTCCAGCGAGCCAACGATTTCTATCGCAAGTTTACAATCGACTTCACCAATTCCCCACAATTTACTAGCATCGGTGCCAATGTTTTAGCTGGGACACTCGCTGAAATGCAAGCTAAGTTTACCGAAATCTTACGCGTACCAACACATGGTTACTCGCTCGCATCATTCACTCATGGTGGCTTTATGGGCACCCATGAAAATCATTGTCAGTTTTATATTGAGATTAATACGGACCCTGCCGTGATGGCCCAATTACAAGCTGTTAAAAAGTACGAAGCACGATTAACACCGCATATTTATACTATCAGTCTCACTGGTGATCAACCAACCGTTAATGATGATCAAACTTTGCAACTTGAAGCTGTCACTGATCCCTATAAAGCACCGCTACTCGCTATTATCCCATTCCAAGTCTTGGCCTGGTTTATTGCCAAATCACGAGGAATCAACCTCAATCATCCGATGTACGAGGACTTTCAAACGGCAATTAACTTGCTATAGTGCACCATTCAATAAAATCATAAATGACCAGTATCGACATTCATCGATGCTGGTCATTTTATTAGGACACACTGTTGCCTTATCCTGATTAGTCAACGCCGGCTCCACCCGCTTTCATAGCTGAGTAGTAGCAAATCTTTTTATGCTGCCTTCGGGCGTATTTGATTTCTTGTTTGGTCTGTTCGCCAATGTAGCCGTGCACGTCAATAACCAGTATTGCATCCGCCAAGTCAATTTTTTTAAAATGCGTTCGCCGTAAGCCTTGGATAGCTGCCGTTGTTGCAATATCAGCACTAAAAACTGGCGCTAATACGATGATTCCTCGTTTACTCAAAGTGCGTGCCACAGTTTTAAACACACCCGCATATTTTCTAGACCCGCACAAAGTCACGATTTCAGCTGCCATCAAGCGCCTCCTTTTGAGCCAATCATTATGCCACAGTACCTAGGCTTCCGTGGCCGTAACATGGTTAGCCTTGACTGCAGATTGCTGATTCAAATGTGCCATTCCAATACCAGTGAAACCACTGATTATCGAAATGATAGGACATAGTAGACTGAAGAAAACAAATGGTAAGTATTGAACAGTCGGTACCCCCAGTGTCGTGGTTAAAAAGACACCACCAACGCCCCACGGTACCAAGTAATTGATAACCGTACCACCATCTTCAAGTACCCGGCCAAGCGCATTGCCAGCGAGGCCACCGTCATTAAACGCTTTGCGAAAAGCCCGGCCTGGCAAAATAATTGAGAGAAACTGTTCACCAACAAATACGTTCACACCAATGCAAGTTAACACACCCGCCAACACTAACTTACCATCACTATTCAAATGTTTGGCGACCGGTGTCATAATTTGATTAATCAACCCAAATTTGACCAATAAGCCACCTAAGGATAAGGTAACAACAATCAGGGCCACCATGCTCATCATACTAACGATGCCCCCCCGTGAAAGTAACGTGTCAACACTGGTATTCCCAGTCTTCGAAACAAAGCCCGTATTAATAATAGCCGTTAACTTCGCCATTGACAGTTGCGGTTGTTCAAACAAGATTAATCCAGCTGAAACAAAAATGTTTAATAACATCGTTGGAATGGCCGGCATTTTAAACCCGGCACAAACAAAGACTAGGACAATTGGTAAGAGTGCCAACGCTGAAATACTGAAATGACCATTTAGAATTGCGACTGTCTGGTTAATCTTGGCCAAGCTTGTCCCAGTATTACTATGTCCAAGCATGGCGAATAATCCTAGTGAAATTAGGCCAGCCGGTAATGTACTCCATAAAATATGCTTAATGTGCGTAAAAAGATCGGTATCAACTACTGCGGAAGCCAGATTATTCGTTTCTGATAGTGGCGATAGTTTATCTCCAAAAATACCACCACTGATAATCGCCCCAGCAACCAAAGCTGGGTTTAAATTCATGGTGACGCCCATACCGAAGAAGGCAATTCCCACAGTTGACGTTACCGTAAAGGCACTCCCAACAGCTGCTCCAACCAGTGTGCAAACAATGAAGACTGATGGCAAAAACCATTGAATATTAATGATTTTAAATCCAATCACCATCAGGGTTGGTATCGTCCCTGCCGCAATCCAAGTTGAAATCATCGCGCCAATTAGAATAAAAATAAAAATTGGGACGATTCCCTTGTCAATACCTTCTTTGATGCCGGCATTAACAGCTGACCACGGGAACCCGCGGAGCATGGCCCAAGCAGTAACAACACCCATGGCTAGTAATACTGGCACTTGGGGTGATAACCCCCAGCCAATCACGCCCGCACTCATAATTCCCAAAACAACTAATAAGACGATTACAGCTTCTACTGTACTAATTTGTGGTGCTTTCGTTTTATTCATGATTCATAACCCCTTCGATTCATAAAATTTCAGTGACAAGCGCGCATCATTAAAATTTCAATATCGTGCAATCCCACCACAACGCTGATTAGTCATTATCTTCATCCTCTTCATCAAAAAAATCGTCCCCATTGTTCATATGAACAACAGGGACGATTAGACTAGTCGCGGTACCACCCAGGTTGCGGATTATTAAATCATTAATCCACCACTCACTAGAAGATAACGGTTCTAGTTATTACCCGTTCGATCGAAACTCGGTTACCGTATTTCAACCATAGCAGCTGACCGGTTCGCAGCAACCACCGGCTTCCTGACACCCACAACTATGTTTACTTGATGTAACGTTAGCGTACTTTTATTAACTTGTGATTAACAATACCACCATTGATTCTCACCGTCAAGTCATTTTCTAATCATTTTCTCACCATCACTATCTAGCTAACGCCCGTAACCGTGCTTGGTGTGCAAAAGTGACACCACCAAATATTAATGTCCAAATAATTGCCCCGATGGCCCCCACAATGTCAGCCTGAATGAAGAACAGACTAGCAAAAATGAGGACAAAAAACGCAATTGTTAACGGACTCGTAATGCGATAAGCCCGCATTTTAAATCCGTCAGCTAGATAGTCGTCAGACAACCGATACTTGCGGTGAGCCAGCATCGCCAACGTGTAGACGATCAAGTACATATCACTAGAAATTCCTGTAACTACTGTGAAAACTGCCGTGGTTGCGGCACTCAAACTCATAATTGGTGTTACTAGCACTAGCACGGCGGATAACAAGATAGCTGGTGCTGGTACGCCACTCTTAGAGATCTTGCCGAAAATTTGATGCATATGGCTCGTCGCCGGCATTTCAGTAGCTAATTGATAAAAATGTCGCCCCGCTGAGAATAAACAACTATTTAATGACGATGCAGCTGAGGTCAAGACGACAAAATTGATAATCGCTGCCGCAGCCGGATACCCTGCCAACTTGAAAACTTGCACAAAGGGACTACTATCCGGTGACAACGACGTCCACGGAATAATTTCCATAATCACAATCAACGCACCAATGTAAAACAGCAAAATCCGTAACAATGTTTCATTGACCGCTTTTTTAATGACCCGGTGAGGATTCTTGGCTTCACCAATTGTAATGCTAACAAATTCAATCCCTTGAAAAGCAAAGAAGACCATTGGAAATGCTGAGATAAAATTGGTTAATCCATGGGGGAAGACTTGATAATTATGAAATAAATTACCAATTGACGCTTGTCCTAAAGGTGTCGGGTGATGACCGACCATCATGAAAATACCGGTAACGATCAGCGCAACAATCGCAACAATCTTAATCATCGCAAACCAGAATTCAGCCTCTCCAAATAACCGGGCAGCTGTCAAATTGATTCCTGCAAGAATTAACAAAAAGCCAATTTCTATCCGCCACGCTGGTACATTCGGCAACCAAAATTTAACATAAGTGGCCGTTGCAGTCAGTTCAGCCATACAAACAAAAATCAAACCGATCCAATAGGTCCACCCCGTGAAATGACCAACACTTGGCCCTAAATATCGGGAAATAAACGCGACAAACGTATGTTGTGTCGGGTCTGAATAAAACATCTCACCGATTGCCCGCATCATCAAAAAGAAGAAAAATCCTAACACTAAGTACACCCACATGACTGACGGTCCCGTCTTTGAAATCGTACTACCTGAACCAAGAAATAATCCTGTCCCAATCGTGCCACCAATTGCAATCATCTGGACATGCCGGTTGCTAAGCGCCCGGACCGTACCATCAGCGTTAGTTATTTTCATAAGATCCCTCCACAATTTCTAATGGCTTTGTTTCTAAATCTTAATGTTTTGCTATTATAGCACGACCTTAGCTTTCACTTAGTTGGTGTTTTTAACTACTAGATACCGATTCAAACACAATCTAGGTCACTATACTTTGTTTTCTAAAGCGCACCAAGACGATGTAATCGCTATCATAGCTGTAATTGTAGTGTTATTTTGCATGTTCCAGGTAAAATAATGGGCTTCGATTGGTCATTGTTTGAGTATCGCTAATAATAATTACTTTTTATGTTTGAGGCTTTAATTCCTAATAGACCTTTAGTATTCTTACTCATAAAGGATATTGTCAATTTTTTTATATACCATGATTAGAACACATGCCAAAAACCGGCTCAGGTCTATTACCTGAACCGGTTCTCATCTAACCACCATTACTGATCCTTACCATAGAAAAGCAATCATCTTACGTGCCACAGTCGGATTTTGATTCAATGCACAGTGCGCAGCCTGATTGCCACTATAGAAAGCTTCTTGATACTGCGCTAACTTTCCACGTAATAAATAGCGAATGGAGCGTGCTGAAGCGACCCCTACAAACCCATCGTTATTATAGCCCGTATTCGTATCACCGTAGACGTTCAACAGCTTAACGTCGTTGGGGAAATTATGTCGATACTTTAGCATTTCCGCAAAGTGCTTCGTAAATCGACTGGGTTTGACTGCCAAACGTCGAACCTGAGCTTCAGTCTGTGTATTCAAAAAGCCCGTTAGCCCGTCAAATGGCCCACCAATTGTCACGATTTTATTCAGGGTCGGCACTCGTTGATCATGCCCATACTTCAATGCTTGATTAACAATATCATTAGCACCAAGAGAATGACCAACCGCATTGTAAGCCTTTACGCCATACTTCGACTTTAATTGCACCAAAACTTGGTGTAACCAGTAGATTTGGACCTTTTGTGAGGCGTGGTTGTCTTGGAAAACAACTTGAACCATCGGATTTTTAATTGATTTCCGCCAGTAGCCTTTAAAAGCCATCACGCCATTCTTATAGACATGCACGACTAATGCTTTTTGTGCTGCCCCGGCTTTTTCAGCCTTATGAATCAGATAGTTCGTCGAATACGCACCACCGTTGTAGCCATGCAAAAAAACGGTCGCTGTCTTTGATTGCTGATACTGATTTCTTAATACTCGTGCAGAATCTGGTCGCAACTGACTCGTCACTTTCGTAATCTTGGTATCATTATTACGGGCGCCGATTAAAACCCCAGTCACACCAATAACAAAAGCAATCAATAACAATTGAACCACCGTTCGCCAACGTTTCACCAAAGTTATCGTACCCTTCATTAATGTTTACCCGTTTTATTTTACGCGTTTGAATTGAAATAACCAACAATCCATTTCATAATTTACCAGCCATAATAGTTCCCATTGCAACCAAATAATATTCTTTCCACACCAATCTCGTTATAATAGATTTATTGGGTTAAATAACTAACCTAATCAAATCGTTCATTCTTGGAGGATCATTATGGAAAAACCAACGTTTAAATATCCTGACAAGGCCGCGTATGAATTTGTCATTCAGGCCTTAGCCGCAAAGGGAATTACTTATCATGAAATTGCCCACATCACCTATAATTTACAAACAAAGTATGTTCCTAACCTAACCATTGAAGAGTGTGAAAGGGAAACTCAAGAAGTCTTGCACAAGCGCGAACTGCTGAACAATGCAATGGTTGCATTAGAACTAGATCGACTGGCAACTGAGGGGCAATTAAGCGAGCCGCTCCAATCAATTATTGCTAGCGATGCAGGCGTTTTCGGTGTTGATGAAGGGTTAGCGCTCAATATGGCTAATATCTACGGTACAATTGGCGTCACTAACTACGGGTATGTTGATAAAGTTAAGGAAGGGGTTATTAAAAAGCTCGATACTGATAAGTCGGGGGTTGTTAACACGTTTATCGATGACTTAGTTGGTGCGATTGCAGCAGCCGTCGCAGCTAAAATTGCCCATAAGTATGCCTAATAAATTATTTTTTCACTATTACTAAGAATAATTAAATTAATGATAGCAAAAGACGTCGCTTACCTGTACACATCAGTTTTTGATGGCAGGTAGCGACGTCTTTTCTATTATGGTTCACCCAAAAGCTACGGCAGCCACTCATAAGCCGGTAACTTTAAGCCATTTGATGTTGTGACATTGCTTGCATTTTTAGAATCCGTTGATCACGTGGAATAAACATCCGAATCTCATCTTGGTTAAAACCGCATAACAGCCGGTGATCGTCAAAGATAATTGGGCGCCGCAATAATTGCGGTGTTTGGCTTAGTACTCGAACAGCTTCACTTAACGGCATATCTTCAATCGGTGTCGTCTTACTCAGCTGGTGATAAGCATTGGATTTAGTACTAATCAAATCATCAATGCCATTGTACGTGTACTGTAGTAGATGCTTAATCTCAGTTTCCGTTAACGGCTGGGCATTCATATTCCGTTCATGAAACGGAATCCGATGCTCAAGTAGCCAACGATGGGCCTTGCGACAACTTGCGGTACTTGGTAACACACATAAGTTTATCATAAAATTATCCCCAATCTTGCTTGCCTAACAATGCAGCCCTCATTATTGTGCACTGTAATAGTTGACGTCATTAATTAACAACACAATCATAGCAAAATTCAACGGTAATTGCTAGCGTTTTCAAAAAATAATTAAAATAATTTGATAAGCGCAGTTTATTGCAAGGATTATTCACATTTAGCCTATACCAATATTTAAAATTTTATATTAAATCGTTGGTAATTGACCACTAGCAATCAAGTAGTCCCGCAGTACCACTGCCTGGTTATGCTGTTCGTCCTTAGCCCCAAACAATAAAATCACATTTGTATTGGTAAGTTGTTCGGCAACTTGGCTAATAAAGCTGGCTGTCAACGGATTTGCATCTAGTTCCGCCTGATAGCGAGCTACAAATTCTGGATACTTGGCCGACTCATGATTGAACCACTTACGAAGCGTCGTGGACGGTCCGATTTCTTTAACCCAATCGTCCAACTGAGCATTGACCTTTGAAATACCACGGGGCCACAACCGATCTACTAGTAATCGATAACCATCCGTATCGACTGGCTTTGTATAAATCCGTTCCACTTTCAATTGCATTAAAACACCCTCCACTTGTTCGTTATAGTTGCCGATTCATAATCATCGACAATAACATATCATGCTACTTGACCATAAGCTAACTTTATTATAACGCAGGTATTAAGAACGTTAAATCTGACCAACCATTTCCAGCAACCACATTGCGGCTAAATCAAACATAGTCTTCACCATCACATTAAAACAAAAAATTTCAGGTCCGTGACGGCCCCTGAAATTTGTCTCCGTAGCTCAACTAGCCACCATATTATCGATACAGACGTGTTAACCTTCGCCAATTACAACCTCAACCTGCCCACGCTTAGGGACGAAGTTGATGTTATAAATAGGCTCACGTAATACTTTTTCGTATTCTTCTAAAACATCTTGTGGCAACGGTGTGTGTGCGGCCAACGCTTGCATTAAATCATCGACCGAATACACGTCTTCCATGTTAATAAAAATCCGCATATTACCCACTACATCATTCAATAATTCCGTTAAAATCGCATTTGGTTTGCCATTACCATCCGTAACAACTACTTGATTACTGTCGACTTCTTTATGGTCTATCTTTGTTAACTTAACGATATCAAATACATTTAGCATGCGCGACCCTCCGTCACAATATTAATTTGGCTATATTCTACCACAACCATAGCATATCTGAAGGATGAAAAGTATTTAATATTGACTGAATTAATCAGTCTCATAATGGGCAAAAATCTTCTCTTGAACCTTAGGCATCGGGAGTCGTTGCCGCTCGGATAGTGAAAATGTCTGACCTGCAAAGTATGCTAAGTCACTTAACATAACTTGGCCACCCAAGCCTTGAATCGTCCACTTCTGATGTGTAAATGTGTGGATTACTGGACGACCAGCAAGGTATTGGGCCGTTAATTGCAGCTGGTATTCCCGCTTAAAATAAGTCTCTACCGCGGTCACTAAGTCCGTCGGTTGGTAATCATCGTCCAGTCCTAAATCGGCAATTGGGATCAGTGGAACTGTCCACAAATTAGCAAGCATCCCGTTACTAGGTCGTTTGGTCATCAGCCAACGATCTTGCATCTTGGCCAATACCGCCACATAAGCGACTGGCTTAGGCCGGGGTTTCTTGGTCTTGACCGGATAGGCAAGTTCATCACCATCCAAATAAGCTTGATTAAACCGTTTTACTGGTGAATGAGCCGTGTCCGGTTGTCGAGCAGTCATGTAGCTTGACCCTAAATCCATAATGGCCTGGTTGAAATCTCCTGGACGCTCATGTGAAATAATCTGACTAATTACGTGTTCAAACAAGGCCCGCGTCTGGGGTTTAGCAATATCAGCATCAATCTTAAGTAAGCGACTAAAGACGCGGTAAGCATTACCATCCACGGCCGGAACGGGTTCATTAAACGCAATACTGGCAATGGCCCCCGCCGTATACGGTCCAATCCCGATTAATTCCGTTAGCTCAGCAGCAGTTTGCGGCCACTGACCATCATAATCTGCTAACAATTGTTTCGCACACCGCTGCATATTACGGACCCGTGAATAATAACCCAAGCCTTCCCAAGCCTTTAATAATTGTGATTCTGGTGCAGCAGCCAAATCAGCAACCGTTGGAAAAAGCTTCATAAACCGTTGATAATATGGAATCACCGTCTGTACCTGTGTCTGCTGTAACATGATTTCAGAGACCCAGACATGGTAAGGCTCATGATCATGTCGCCAGGGCAAGTCTCGGCCTTCCTGGTCAAACCAGTCTAATAACGTGGTCTGAAAGTCTTTAATTGTTGCCGCATCCCATTCAATCATCTTAATCCTCCAAAAAAGGCCACGATTCTTCGTTACTTCGAAGTTCGTGGCCGCCTGTTTACTAATTTTTAGTCTAAAGTATTTGCCAGATCTACCAACGTCTTTTCATAGTGATCAGTAACACTCTCATCCTGAAAATCGGCGTTAAAAACCGCCAACGTTAAATACTCCGGATATTTTAAAATGACCGTAGCTAATTGATTATTAATTTCTGGGTACTTTTGATCCTCGTTGTTTAAAATATCAAGACTCGCTTGATAACAAACATTGGCAAGAAACAAATAATCAACAAAATAATTAAATCCTGGTTCATTCTTCAATTCAAAATGCGCCTTAACATCCACCGTTTCCGAAATATTAGTCAAATACTTCGTTACAATTTCCTGATACTGACGTAACAACTCCGTCTTAGCTTTTGCATGTACCGTCGCCATAAAAATATCCCCACCTATTTTAATCTCTGTGAAGATTATAGCATACGGCGTAACCCCTGCTGAATATTAGCTGCTAATCCAGCTAACTGATCGTACTGCCATTGCCGCTCAGCCGTAACTGCCGCAGCATTATTCGGTTGCGTTAAATTAATCAATTTAATCGCTTGATCCGAAGCCCGCAGCGCATTTTCATCCGCATCGGCCGACGCTACCGCCCACCGGACACAATCCAACGCAGCAGCACCAATTGAACTTGTTGTCGTCGCACTTAACTTAGTTAGTCGTGCCAAAGCTTGGCGCACCTGGTAACCACTAACCAGATTAACTTGCCACAATTCATTAGCATCAATTGCGAGTCGCAACTGCCGATCATATTTCTGTTGATTATCAACATACTGCAAGGCTTTCTTAGCGATTATTAACGCCCATTTAGCCAATTGTTGTTGTGAGAGTTCACCAGTCAAAGCTTCGATTTGAGCCCGTATTCCAGGGTCATCGTCAATCTCAATCTTAGGGTGACTCGGTCTAAAACCTTCCGTCATCACGCATTCCTACTTTCTTACAAATCCGACAACCATACTAACCTAATTATAATCAATATTTAGGCCTATCGACATATCGATAGGTTTAAATTGTACCAGAAATCGAGCCAACATGTGAGTATCTGCTTCCAGATTTCATAAAAAATTTACATTCTTTTGTAACCGTTTCATGGTTGATAATAACAACCAAAAACGGCCCACCATTTAATCACTGGCAAGTCGTCTTGAAGATCATTATTGAATTTCAATATGATGAGTATCAGCTGCAGCCTTCTTGGGTAACGTTAACTGCAACACGCCATTTTCATAACGCGCTTCGATCTTATCAACATCGACATCTGGTAAGGCGTACTGCCGGCCAAAACGTCCGGTTTGCCGTTCACTAGCAATAATATTGCCATCCTTATCGCTCTCATCGCTGATACTATCCCGTTTCACAGCAATCGATAATGTCCCATCACGATACTTCAAGGCAATGTCTTGTTTATCGATTCCGGGAACGTCAACTTTCATAGTATACTGGTCGTCATTTTCTTTAATATCAGTCTTTAGTACCGACCCATGACTACCAGTGTTTAGAATGGTTCGTCCTAAACCATTTACTAAATCATCCATCTTAGTCCAATCATTCAACCGATCAAATAAATCATTGTGCCAATTCATCATATCGTTAGCCATTATGCAATCACCCTTTCAATTTGTTTACATCATTAATAATAAGCACTTTTAGCAAGATTGCAACGATTTAGCACTCATCATAAGCGAGTGCTAAATCAATTCACCCGGTAAGCCTGCTTGTCAACTGGAATCACTCTGACCATCTTGCGTGGCGTAATTGTTAATGCTTGAGTTGTCGCCTTAGTGGGCCAACGTGACTGGGGACGATCGGCCAATTCCAGTCCGACTAACATCCGAATCCGATCTAAAATATCCGGCACCCCAAATGCATTATCCCCCTGATTGAACGAAGTCTGTAACATATTGATGGCAACATGTAAGTGTTGCTCATGAAAGCTAAAGGTTACTGGCACATAAACTAAGTCTGTGGACGGTAGCTGTTCCTGCGCCAATACTGTATCAAGCTGTGCCATGAACGCTGTGAATTGATCCATTCGCGTCACCCCCATCATTAATTACCGCTATTATACTGCAAGACTTATCAGACAGCTATTTAAATGGACAGCCCTTGTTACCTGCCTAAAGCACTGTGCCAATTATTATTTAATATTAACTATCCGCGTTGTGTTAGTTACTGTTTGGGATAAATCATGATTAAAGCAGGCCGATTAGTTAATTTGATGTTCGTCAGCGTGTGTACGTTTTATACCGACTTTTGGGACTGGGTACCAATGGTTTGAACAGGGCCGACATGATTTGAACTCACGTAGAAACTCGCTGCGCAATTGCAAATACAAGTCTTCTCCTAGTCTGGAAAATCCCCTCACATCAGTATAAAGTGTCTGTTTGAAACACTCAATATCAATGTCGTAACTGAAAACTAAATAAATCGTTGCAGTTACTATCAATCCTATAATCAAATCTCAAAGCCGTTGCTGTATATGAAATAACGACTAGTTTAACTAATTCGTTTATTAATTACGAGCCTTTCAGTGGCGAGTCGTCACAACTAACTTTTTAGGCAAAACAAAAAGGACGAAACCAATGTCTCGCCCTAACTGAAGAATCACGCTAAATTATTAGCTATTAGATAACTTTTTAGCATCTTCGTCGATCGTTTCGAAACCGGAAACGCCGCTCTTCTTCTTTGGATGCTTTGCACGTTCTTCTTCGGCTTTTTGAATCATAGCCTTTTTTTGTTCCTTGCTAAGCTTTTGTGCCATGATTATCGCCTCTTTTATCTTGGACAGCGAAGCACAACTTCGCTACAAGTTCATTATAGGTCTAAATTCAAAAAGTAGCACAAATTTAATCGATTTTTTTTGAAACTGCTTACTTGCATTCTGTAATTATTAAGTTTACAGTTAGGGTGTTCAGGAGGGGATTACATGACAAAAGTATTAATCTTAGGGGCAGCGGGCCAAATCGCCCGACTAGCCGAACAACAATTTTTAGCCAACACATCCGATAATTTGACACTTTACTTACGTAACAGCAGTCGAGTTGCGGACCTACAATCCGATCGGGTAACGATTATCGATGGTGATACAACTGATGAAGCTAAATTAACATTGGCAATGGCTGACCAAGACGTCGTTTATGCCAATCTTGCTGGTCAAAATATCAAACAGCAGGCCCAAACCGTCTTAAAGGCTATGCATGCAAGTGGTCTCAAGCGACTCATTTGGATTTCAACGTTAGGTATTTACAATGAAGTCCCTGGTAAATTCGGCCAGTGGAACAATGCAACATTAGGGAGCTACTTGACCCGGTACTATGACGCAGCTGAAGTTTTGGAAAACTCCGATCTTGATTACACCATTATTCGGCCCGCATGGTTAACTGATAAAGACGAAATCGACTACGAGACAACCCAGCGTAACGAACCTTTCAAAGGTACTGAAGTTTCACGAAAAAGTATTGCGGCACTCGTTGTCAAGTTAGCTCAAGATCCGACAAGCGGTATTCGTACATCTTTGGGTGTTAATAAACCTAATACCGATGGCGACAAACCAGCTTGGTATTAATTCATTACAATAACTCTAAGCTTAAATAACTAACACCACTGCCGAGCCCTTGTCGACAGTGGTGTTTTTGGTCCATTATAGTAAGCAAAATACTCGTTCATCGGCCATTCGAGGGGCTTACCACAACGTGCTCTGTACCACTGAAGCCTGTGCTTGCTACGCCTATCCATATTAATTATGAGAAAAATGATAATATCCGGATAGTAAGCTAACGATAGCTAGGTATTAATCTACTAATTTCGTGGTATGGCAGACAATTCAATCTCATGATTCTTTCATTCTGACAAGACCTTCTCATCCCCGTCAAATCGCGGGTCTTTGCAGTTGACGTCCTAAAATTCAGATGTTAAATTATAGACTCAATTTGAAAACAACTGGCGCTTGGGACGCCAGTTTTCAAGGAGGCCTTCACTTGAACTTAAAATGGTATGTTAAACAATTTACTGGTCTAACCACCACTCAACTTCATGATATCTATCAGCTACGCGCTAAGACCTTTGTCAAAGAACAAGTTCGATCTTACCAAGATCCTGATGATACCGATTTAGATGCCCGTCATATTTTCGCTTATGATCAAGGTCAACTGGTCGCCTACGCGCGGATCTATGAACATGCGGGCGTCGTTTCTTTCGGTCGTATTACGACTGATAGCCGTTATCGTGGCACTGGACTTGGTAAACAACTCATGAATCACGTCATGGCTATTCTTAAAGTCCATTACAGTACAGCTACCATTGAAATTGATGCTCAGACGCATGTTCAAAAATTCTATGAAAAATTCGGACTAATTGCTGAAGGTCAACCTTATACCGATCTTGGTGCCGAGGTAATCAAAATGCACGCCCCGGCCCGAAAACTGGTGTTAGCGTAGCACTACTCCTAAGTATTGTCTCAACTCAATAATCAAAATAACAGTGATGAACTCAAAATATCATCTAAAAAAATGAGTTTCAGAAATTCTCGTTTCTGAAACTCATTTTTCATCTCGCAATAATCGCTATAGTCCCGTATTACCAAGTGGAACCAGTAAATGATCCGTAAGTTGTGCCAGTTCACTGTCTAATAATGGCGCACTCACATTGCTGGACTGATGGCCGTCCAAAGCTCTGCTGCTTTAATGTTAACAACGTTGCCATTATTTTTCCTCCCTTAATACTTTCATTCTAACAAAAACGTTCAGTGACGATATCTAATAGACATCGCCACTGAACGTTAAATTTTAATCACTAGCTGGATCGCTTCGATACTGTTGCAAGATATAAATGGCGACAATCACCAACACTGATCCGAGAATTTCGACCCAGGTCACTGTTAGACCCAAGAAGATGATACTCAGAACAAATGTCACCACCGGCTGAACCGCATCAACGATACTAACAACTGCAGACGGCGCATACTGTAAACTATGCAACAAGGATAGAAAAGCGAAGATGGTCCCAATTAAAACAATCGCCCCGATCGAAGTCACTAGCGTTGGTGTAATCTTGGGTGCCCCTACCCAAATTGGATGATAGAGATTAAACAAGACGCCGGCAATCAGCGTTCCCCACCCGAGAATCACAACCGGTGAGTTTTCCGCAACAATTTTCCGTGGTAAGACCACATATAAGGCCGCCGTCACCCCAGAAAGGATTCCCCAAACTAAGGCATCCATTGGAATAGCTAATTCATGAATATTCCCCTTAGTAATTGCTAAGAATACCCCTAACAAAGAAATTCCAAATGCAATCAAGTCAGTTCGTAAGGGAAGTTCCCGTTTAAACAACAACGTTCCTAACACGATGAACAGTGGACTTAAGTATTGCAAAATCGTAGCGGCAGCAGCCGTTCCCCTTTCAATACTGATATAAAAAGTATACATATTTGCCATTAAGCCAACCGTTGCGTACGCGACTAATTGCCCAATTGAAGCCCATGATTTAAAAACCTTAAAAATCTTGGTGCCTTGTTGAACAAATCCGATAGCTAACAGAATAACGCCTGCCGATAGGGTTCTTACTGACAAGAACCAATCGGCTGGAATAGCTTGATTTTGTGATACAAACTGCATCACTGTACCCGAGATCCCCCACAGGGTCGAAGCCAGCATCGCCCACATAATGCCCTTCATATAACGGTTAGTTGTCATATTTTTCAATTTCGCTCTACCTCAAT
>OMJG01000772.1_pt1 | contig 21864 bp, 22 predicted proteins | sample 1646431 | NCBI WGS metagenome assembly OMJG01 (sample SAMN03771674, study PRJEB25209) | food metagenome | isolation source: Cotija cheese | place: Mexico:Jalisco,Michoacan | collected 2011-12-12
TGCATGTATTAGGCACGCCGCCAGCGTTCGTCCTGAGCCAGGATCAAACTCTCATGAAAGATTGTTTGATTGCTCATTTCAAACCATTTCTGGCTTGTGTTTGTTATCCTTATTTTTAATTCCGATAACAGAATTGTTAGTTTTCATTAAGACCTAGCCGAAGCTAAATCTTAATGACCCTACACATTTGGTTCGTCTTTTTGTTCAATTTTCAAAGATCATTTGTCTCTATCAATTCGATAGCGACAACTCAATCATAATACCATCAGTACTACCACTTGTCAACATTAATTTCGTAAAAATGTGTTTCAAATGAGTACATTAAATACTCTAGCACAGGATAAAGTGTCTAGTCAAGATAAAATGGGCACTTTCATCAGTTTAATTTTTTTGTATGAACGTTCCTATAAATTCAGAACTTAATGTTTCTGTTTAAAACTATATTCTGCCGAAATAGCGTTTCTTTTTAAAGAATAGTTTGTATCCTTTATTTTGTCTTACTACCACTATCTAATCAATCTCAAAGAGCTCACCCAATGCACCAAAAAAGTGAAAGGGAAGGAGAAACTTCTCCAACCCTTTCACTAACTGTTTCTCACTATTTATTAGTCAAAAATACAATATCTCTTGATCAGAAATTGGTATTGTCTGGATCAGGAGCTTCCCCTACACCAGTTAGATTCGTAATCACCGCAACATCTTCATCAGTTAATTCAAAATCGAACACTTCGAGATTTGCCTTTATGTAATCCTCATGAACTGATTTTGGCAATGGTAAAAAGCCGTGTTGTAATGACCATCTGAGCGCTACTTGAGCTACGCTCTTACCATATTTCTTTGCAATATCTTTAATTTGATCATTTTGGAAAAGTTTACCAGTTCCAAATGGACTATAAGCTTCTAACAAGATATCATGCGCTTCACAGAAGGCTACTACATCCGGTTGAGTGCTTCCTGGAGCTAAACGAATTTGGTTTACAAAAGGAGTCACCTTAGCAGTTTTCAGCAGTGATTCTAAATGATGGACTAAGAAGTTAGAAACTCCGATTGCTTTCAAAGTACCATCATGATAAAGCTCTTCAAGGGCTCTCCATGTTTCAGCATTCGCTTCTTCCCAATGATCTCTTACAGCTAATGGATTTGGCCAGTGAATCAAATAAAGGTCAAAATAATCCGTCCCTAAGTTTTCTAGAGATTGTGCAACTGCTCTCTTTGCGCCTTCATAGCTATGCGAATCATTCCATAGTTTTGTCGTTAAAAAGATTTCTCCACGTGGCACACCACTATCTTTGATTGCTTTGCCAACTTCTTTTTCATTACCATAAATAGCAGCTGTATCGATATGACGATAACCGTTCTCTAAAGCAGTTTTTACTGCAAAATAAGCTTCTTCGGGTTTTGATTGCCAGGTACCAAGACCAATCGATGGTATCTTATTCCCTGTTGATAATTCATAAAACTTTTCAACCATCTTAATTCCTCCATTATCCATAGTAATACTAATCTCTAGTTCTAGTTTACAAAATAATAAGGCGTTATAAAAATAAAACGACCTAAATCGCCGTTTTATTTTTATAACACCTTGAAAGAGCTAGTGACCTATCCATCTTTTTCCTTGAAACTTACGTCTCTCTTTTGGTGATAAACTCATCTCTAAGCTCATAGTAAACTCATCACTAAACTCTTCTTTGAAGCTATCCTAAGATATCTAATAAACAACACAAACAACTGTGAACACTTGTTATCCGACCATTTTATCTACCTTATCCATTAATCGTTTGACTGTTGGTTGCTTGAATAGGAAATACAAAATAAATACATTTACAGGTAAAGAGATTATATTCTTAATAAGTCTTACCCCCATAAAAACGCCCCAAGCACGATCAAACATAATCCTTATCCATAATGAATTGAGACCAAGATTTACAATTATCGTGACAAATAAAACTGCTAATACTATCTGTTTAAGCGTCTTAGGTTTTTGATAAAGGAATAAAGCATAAATCAAAGCAGCCACTGCAGCACTAAGCGTAAACCCTGGAAAAAAATAGCCTCCTCCTTGAAGGTAAAAGGAGATAATATCCCCTACCATCCATAAAATAGGAGCAAGTATTGGCCCTAAAATACTGGCTGCAAAAGCCGTTACTATAAAACCAAAACCCATTTCAACATAAGGTGGTATGCCCACACTTGGTATAAATCCTACAATTGTATTAAGGGCCAACAAGACAGCCATCACAGTTACCGTTTGTGCAGATAAAATTCTTTTCTGACTCTTTGCCATTTTAAAAACCACCTTTCTTCAGATAAAACGAGTGCTCCCTTAAAAGCACTCGTTAAATCAATCACCTATAACGTTCATTACGCTTCTTTACCACTCATTTTGGCCTTTTCATAACACTCTGGGCATAACCCTCTGACCTCTAGATTATGTTCTTTGATTTTAAAACCAGTGACAGCCTCAGCAACCATCTCTGCATCCGTCAGAGGCGGAAAGTTAAAATCGACAATCTTTCCACATTCTGTACAAATGGCATGATAGTGTTGACCGTGGGTATACATATCATATCTGGTGGTATTCGTCCCTGTGTTTAGTTCTGTAATAACATGATGATCCAAAAGGACTTTTAGATTGTTATAAACAGTAGCTAAACTCATTGACGGATAATAAGGTTTCAACTGAGTATAAAGTTCTTCAACTGTTGGATGAGTATGACTAGTCGCAATGGCCCTTAAAACTGCTTCCCTTTGCTTGGTCATTCTGACACCTTTTTTTTGAAGTTTATCTAATATTAAGTTGACCGTTGTTGTATCAGGAGTTTCTATTTCCATCATTATCTACGCCTCCCTTTCTCTACACTATTTCTGCAAGAAATGTAAATTGCTTATTTATTATTTGGTTGCTATTCTGGCTGTTGATTTGATTACTAATTGAGTTTAGTTACTATTATAACTTGATTGTATAACTTGATTGTATAACTTCATTGTATAGCTTGATTGCAACCAAGTTATTCGTATGACAATACTCATCTCTATCATTTATGATACTCTCATTTTGACTTAAATGGTAAAGATATGTTCGATAGCCTTTTGGACTCCATCCTCTTCATTACTTGCGGTAACCCACTTGCTTTCTCTTCGAATGACTTCATTACCATTGGCCATTGCAATACCGTACCCTACTTCTTTGATCATCTCTAGATCATTTAAGCCGTCTCCAATTGCCGCAAATTCTTCTATTGGAATATCTAGGTGAGCTGCTAAGGCTCTTAATCCGCTGGCCTTGTTGACATCCTTTGGCTGGATTTCAATTAAATATGGTTGACTTCTAACGACGTGATAATGATCAATAATCTCTTGCGGAATCTTTTCACTTGCCGCATCGATGATTTCAGGTTCATTAACAATCATAGCGTTCTCGGTCTTAGTCTCATCCGTTATAGCAGAAATGTCTAACCGCGAAATTTTCTCATGAACGATATCAGCGTCCATTTGCATAAAACGATTTGGTTCTTGCTCGACACTAAAATAGCCCGATTCATTCACTAAGACTAGGCCAGAATCTAATGGTAACAGAGCATCAAGAATATGTATCGTCTCACTTTTATCCATTGTTATATGGTAGATTGTTTCATCAGGGTTGATCGATGCAATCTGCCCACCATTTTGGATGACAAGGTATTCGGTCTCGGTTTGGCGAAAATACTTCAAAAAAGGAGCAACGCCTGCATATGGTCTTCCCGTACAAAAAACGATCCGGTACCCTTTCATAATAGCTTTCTCGATAGCTTTGACATTCACATCAGAAAGAGACTTATCATCTCGTAATAATGTGCCGTCCATATCGATCGCAATAACTTTGATTTTATTAGACATATCAAATTCCTTTCACAATCACTCTTAAAAATATAAAGGGTCAAACGATTTCGCTTGACCCTTTCACCACTAATTAGCACTACGACATGCGTTGGGTTAGTTGTCGATACCGTTCGTACCATAGTTTGACAAACTCCGGTGAGAACGGTCCTTTTTCTTCCTTGATCCAATCGACTAGAATCTCAACATTGCGTTTTAAAATACAATCTATATCTTTGGAATAACCCATCTTTTTTCGATGGTATTGATACTCGTCTACATCTAACAGACGTTTCTCACCATCTGGAAACACTTTGACATCTAAATCGTAGTCAATATACTTCAATGCTTCTTGGTCAATAACATAGGGTGACGCCAAATTGCAATAATAAGATACTCCTTTGGGACGTATCATCGTAACAACATTGAACCAATAGTGCTTATGGAAGAATAAAATCGCAGGCTCTCTTGTGACCCACCTACGTCCATCCGATTCAACGACTAAAGTATGATCGTTGACAGCGATGATCGATTGGTCGCTAGTCTTAAGAACCATACTGTCTCGCCAGGTTCGATGTAACTCCCCATCATGTTTATAGCTTTTAATAGTGATGAATTCTCCTTCTTTTGGATGATACATCACTGTTGCCAACTTTCTACGAGGTGCATGCACCTATTGTTTTCCATAGCCATTTGGCTATATTCAAAAGAAGTATACCATAATTAAGGGGTCAAAACAGTTAGTTATTTAAAAAAGCCTCCCAAATTTTATGTTGTGGTTTTGGAAACGCATACCTGGAAAAATCGCTAGCTGACAACCATTTTAGGTTAGAAACACTTGTTTGGGCATTTGCATTTTGAGGGAATCCTTGCTCAAGAGCACGAACATACCATATCTCTATGGTCCATCTTTGATGACTAAACACATGGACCACAGATCCGATAGGTTTTGTCCCAACAACGAGTTGAGAATACCCCAAGTCGTTTAAATATCTTTTGATCTTTTTTTCTTTTGATTTGAAGATGCTGTCTTTTTCTTCGACCTCTAAAGAAACATCTGGCAACTCTTCGATCAAAGGCATCATCCAAAATCCCTTCAGCAATCCCTTGTCGGGTCTCTTTTCAAATAGGTAAGCTTGATCTTCACTCTCGACAACTAACGCTATATAAGTTTTGTTAACTGGTTTTTTCTTAGGCAATTTGATAGGATATTTTGCCATCGTTTCATTGAGATAAGCCGCGGAAAATGCTTTGACTGGACTATCTTCTACATGGTATCCCTTTGCAGATTCGATATCTGTCCCTAGATCCATCAGAGCTTGATTAAAATCTCCCGGGCGATTTGGATCTAATAGTTCCTGAGTAACCGCTTCAAACACTTTTCTGTTCTTTGGATCACCAACATCGAGATCAATCTCAAATAGTCTAGCCATAATCCGCATGACATTGCCATCAACAGCTGAATAAGGTTTGTTAAATGCAATACTCATGATTGCCCCAGCAGTATAGGGTCCGATACCTTTCAAGTCTCTCACATCTTCATATTTTCTCGGGAAAATACCGTCATGCTTTGTGACGATCGCTTGGGCTGCAGCTTGGAGATTGCGTGCACGACTATAATAGCCAAGCCCCTCCCATGCCTTGATTACCTTTTCCGTATCGGCACCAGCTAGGTCCTTCGGTGTCTTGAACCACTCCATAAACCGTAAATAGTAGGGAATAACGGTCGCGACTTGTGTTTGCTGCAACATAATCTCGCTGATCCAGATTGCATAGGGGTCGGATGTTTGACGCCATGGTAAGTCACGTTTATGGTGGTCATACCACTCTAAAAGTGCCTTCCTAAAAGCTGCTTTTTTATCCTCTGACCACATCTCTATACCATATTCATTAAAATCAATTGCCACATCGCTTCCTCCTCAAAAAAAGGCACTAGGCTCAATTGAACCTAGCGTACTTTTAAAAATCAAACTCATCTCTTAGCCGAAAGAGACATCAATCTCATAGCGATAAACTTGGTTGCTGATTTATTAAAATGCAGCAATAATATAGGTAATACCAGTAACCATGAAGTAAAATCCAATTAAAAATGCCAATGATAATGCTGAAGTCACTGGATTGAATAACAACATGATACCTAAGACAACACACAAGATATTTGTAATAAGCATAAACCAATAATAGCCGTTTCCAAATGCCTTATAGCTCTTAGCAAGAAATAGTTCTTCAACTGAGTCAATGATAAACCATATTGCAAAGAAATACGGTAATACCGCTAAACCGACATTCAAGTTGAATAATAAAACAATCCCGAAAATAATATCGAGCACTCCGATTGCTATTAAGCTTTTAGAATAGTAACCACCGAAAAGTCGTAATGACCGTCTAAAGAATAACTCGATAATCCCTTTCACTATTGCAGTTATCGCAAACACGACAACAACAGCTACTAAACTACTTGCAGGATTCGCAAATGCAATCAAGGCAGAAACCACAAACAAAATCCCTAATAATAAATGTCCCCACTCAAAACCTTTTTTCTCTACCATAAAAACCCCTTCTACTCAGCATTCATTTTAATACCACTTTTTGCTTTCATTTTAGAGCATTATTTTTAAAAGTGGCAACTAATAACACCTTCAAACATGGGTTTTTTTCAACCATTGAGAAATCAAATCGTTGCTAAAACCCTTTCTCAACAAAGCTTCTCTTGTCTTCTGATCAAGATCATAGTTTGAAAAGCGTTTCGAATATTTTCTGAAATACTTTTCAGCTACTGGGGCTAAGCGTTCCTCATCCGTGAGGAGTTCAACCTCATTTAGAACTGTTGAAATAGCAGATTGACCGATATCAGGTGAAAAACCTTTCTGTATCAGAAAGGTTCTTGCTTTCGTCTCTACTAGTCGTTTCGACTCTTTTTGATGAGATTTAACAAACTTTTGTGCCATTTTGATAGCATTAGCCAACTGATCTTCAATCGGATAATGGTCTTCTATATTTTCTAGGATGGCTTTTGAGACACCTAACGTGATGAGATCTCTTTGAATCACCTTTGGTCCTTTCTTACCGGCACGGTTAGCTGTTCTCGTATAGGCGGCGGCATATTCCGAATCATTGATCAGCTGCATCTCTGATAATTTCTGCATGGCTTGGTCGATAGACTCTGGGCTATACTCTTTTTCACTCAAATGATCTCTAATCTCTTTTTCAGTTCGTAACCGATGTGTCAAAAAAGAAAGGGCCTCTTGATAGGCACCAAACTCTATCTCAGCCACTTTTATATCGTCAATCGTTTCACTATCTAGTTCTTTACCTTTATAGAGTCCAAATTTTGCTAATACAGATTCGGATATACCAAAAGAGAAAACATGATTAATGAAGACGTTGAACCGTTCCTTATTCCTTTTTTGGACTTCTATTTTCGTAATAAGTTGCTTCTTGGCTTGATCTTTCTTCAAGTGTTCATTATTTGAACTATTTTCCAAAATCTGTGACACCCTCTACTTTTCAGCTCCATCATTACTGTCATCACTTGTTTCCTTAACCACATCTTTGTTGTTGATGTCCTGACTGCCGATGCTTTTTTTATCAGTTGTATCGTCTGCTACAACGGCTGCTGTATCACTACTTTCTGTCACAGTTTTCATCATACCATCAGCTGTTTCTAAGTCATCAGAACGAGGAGTGCTTTCAATCACTAGCAAGAAATTGCCAGATGCCAGATCAGACTCATAGTCCTCTAACTCTTCTGCAGGGATACCAAGTTGTCCCAAAAATGTATCCTCATCACTGATTGACAACAGATCTTTGAACTTATCAAATAATGTTTCTTGACTCTCAACTGGCTTATCTTGCACAAAAACTTGCACACCAGTTTTGGCCCTCAACTCAGTCTCATCAGACTCGTTGATTGTGAGAATCATCAGCTGATCACTTTGATAGTCCAAATCCTTTATCAAACGATCAACCGCCTCAGCCACTTCATCTATGCTTTCATAACTACCTTCTATTTGTCGGTTCATACTGGCCTCCTGTCTAGCCTCTTCTTTTTAATGTTAGCCTAATTATATTATAATTTTATAAGCTTTCCAACTATAATACCATCATTACTGATTTGAATGACGATAAGACCAAAGACTTTCGTGGATCAATCCGTCATTCTCGTTGCCAATGATTAGAGCCCTTGCATAGCACTTATTAATACGATGAATCAATTGATCATCGAACCGCCAAATAATCTTTTCCCCGAAATAAACTTGCCAACTATTTTTCCTGAAATGCCAATAATGAGCCTTCTTCAAGTTAACCCACCCTTTATGGTTCTTATCATCCATTTCTTGCTTTGTAAATGCTTTTGGAAGATAAAAAGGAAGAAAGAAATGATTAAGATCAAAAACAGGTTTTAAATACCCATTTTCTCGCCATTTGAGATATGTGCGATAATCCGGCTCAAACCGTTGAAACAATCGATGCAATAAAGTCGAGGTTCTAAGAGGAGAGTATGACCAAGAGCCATTTTCATTGAGGACTACCGTTCCTTTGATCACAAAACGACGTGGAATCGGAAAAACTGCGATGATTGTCTTTGTATTTAGAGGACAGTAATGTCTAATGGGCTCATCAGACATTACTGTCACATGATGCGTAGCTTGGATTGTTTCAACAATAGTTTCTATAATCTTTTCTAAGGACCTAGATTTTTTGGTCATCAGCACACCTCCGCTAGTAAAAATACCGAATTATACCTCTCGAATAAAGTTTTGAATTTAACCACAACTCGGGCTAATTTTGCACACACCTAAAGAAATAATTATGCTAAAATAGAAAAGACGCCTTACTCTGGAGGTTAAGAATGAATCCTAAACATTTAATGGATACTGCATTACTCGCGGGAACAATGTTGATTGAAAGCAATGCGGAAACGTATCGTGTTGAAGAAACTATGCATCATATTCTTTCTATATCACATTTTGAAACTGTTGAAGTATATGCTGTTGGGACAGCAGTCATGGCTACCATCGACGATGAGTCGATCAATTCAATCACCGAGATTAAAGCAACAAAACGATCTGATATCAACCTCTCTAAAATAACAAAAGTCAATCAAATTTCCAGAGCTCTTAGCCAAGGCCAAATCGACCTTGAGACAGCTTATCAACAACTCTTGGTCGCTGATACCAAAGAAGTCCCTCAATATGAAAAAGATATAGCAGTGATTATAATGATTGGCGGTTTTGGGACACTATTCAGTGGCCGACTACGCGAATCAATCATAGCCATGATTGCTGGACTATGGCTACCATTAATTACTAGAATCAACGATACTTTAAAAGTAGGAACTTTCTTTTTAAACGTTGCATCTGTAGTGATCATGACCCTATCAGCAGGACTGATTCAGCGGTATTTATATGCTGATTTCAACATGGGGCTCTCAATCATCGGGACAATCATGCCCCTCGTACCAGGTACCGCCATCACTAACGCCATTCGGGATACATTAAGAGGAGATTACATTAGTGGCTCTGCACGCGCAATCGAAGCATTCATCGTTGCTCTGTCAATTGCATTAGGTGTTGCTTTAGGACTGCTACTATTAGGAGGTGGCGCAGGATGATCTCAACAATTACACAAGTCTCAGGGGCAATCCTGGCTTGCTTTGCAAGTTGCTATTTTTTTGAAGCACCAAAAAGACTACGATTTGTCTTAGCTGCCATGGGCGGTTTATGCTGGGGTGGTTATTTATTCTTCTTACAATGGTATTCCGTCCCCATCTCATCCTTTTTAAGCAGTGTGATCGTAGCTTTCGTCTCTCACTTACTAGCCCGTTACTATAAAATGCCCGTAACCGTATTCTTTATACCTGGATTTTTTCCACTAGTACCTGGAGCAGGCATGTATAAAACCGTCTATGGCTACCTCTTAGAATCACCAGAAAAAGGCGCCAAAGAACTAATGGAAACCATGGCAATCGCCGGAATGATAGCACTCGCAATCTTCACCGTTGATACTGCCTTTAAAGTGTATTCTCAGTTTGTCAAAAGACCCGAAATGCGTTAATATGCTATTAGTGACTTTTTCCCTTCGATCCTATAGCTCAGCGGATAGAGCACACGTTTCCTAAACGTGGTGTCGCAGGTTCAATTCCTGCTAGGATCATAACAGAGCTTGTTTAAGGAGTGTTTAAAAACTGAGGTCGTTCTTGGGGTAGTTTTTCTTAAAATCAAAGAGCTTGATTATCTTAATAGCGAACACAAATTCTTAAGGCATATACACTAAACCCCAGAGGGCTAATCCTTCTGGGGTTTGTTTGTATTTTAACTCTCTATTTTATTACTTAATTTAATTTTTCGATTAATTACTTTTCGATAAAGCATTAAGAATCCACTCAATCCGAAAAGAGATATTAGTATATATAGTAATTGAAAATTCAGCTTAATGACAACCGTGACCAATAATAAGAGTACCCCTGTTCTAACAGCAGTAACTATTGTAAACGGAAATGTATCAGTAAAAATTCTATAAGCACTCCCATTCTTTATTTCACTTGCCATGATATACAAATTGATATTATACGTAACCAAGAACAGATTAAACAGAAAAGAAATAAACTTAATTCCATTTGTAGTAAATTCCGAATGGATTGTACTTTGATAGAACAAGAATGAAAATATATTAAAAGTTAAGAAAGGTAGAGAACGGACGATATTAGACTTAAAAGCATGAATATAATATACTATCAAATTTTTATAATCTAATTGCTTATTTAGACACTCAAAAGCCGCTAATAATGATGCCCCAATAGTTATAATTGGTAGACTTGTTAATACTATTAACAGATTGAGTATAAAAAGCATGACCATTCGATTACAAAATTCATACAACTTTCCATCAATTGAGAACATTATTTCCATCCTTTTTTAGATTTCTATTCCAATTTTGATATATTATCGGCTATTTTTTCATTTCTGTACTTGATGATATCATCCCAACCATTATTTTGACGATTGTCCAAGTAGTTTTGCCAAACTTCTTTACCCTCTTGTTCATTAGGAGATTGTATGAATGCTACAAGAGCTTGTACTCTTTCTGTATTAAGTTTCGTTAAATTACGAGCAGCGCGGCCGTCCTTTGGATCAATATCTTCAATTTCAAATCGTGGTTCTAGTTTATCACTTACCCACTCTACCATTTGTCTGATTGAAGTAGCAGGTTGTTGCCCCATTTGGATTGCGTAGTTATCATTTCCAACAAACCAATAAGATCCTAAACCTACTTCTTTGTCGAATTTTGCTATATCTGAATTTCTTAAAGCTTCAGTTTCTTCTGAGTATTGTACTTTGCCATCTACAATATTATAGGTTTCTCCCTCGACACCAAAAGTAGTAACCATAGTTCCGTAATTACTTGCTAGGTAAGTCAATAACTCCATCGCTTTCTGTGGTTCTTTAGTGGAAGTAGTTATAAACGTTTGTGTCCATCCCCCTATATTCCCACCAGTAAATGTTGATCTATCGCCATTGCTATTTTTGGGACCATCAACGGCGATATATGTTTCTTCGGGATTACGAGCATTATTATCTGACATGAACTCGTTCAGCCCTTTCGTATTTGTATGAAGATAAGCAAAATACTTGCCTTGAGATAGTTTTTCCTTCATGGTGTTGTCGTTATCCGAAAATTGATCGTTTGTCATTAAACCGTCACTGTAAGCTTCTCTGAAAGTGTTTAACCACGTAATATACTCTTCATCGCTATCACGATCATTAAACTCTCCATCAATTGAAGGTTCTAAATTAAGAAAATCTTGTAAAGTCCCCCCAAATGCACCATCCCCACCATTGGCTATATCTAAAGCAGTTGCTGCAAATGGAACTAATTCAGAACCATCATCAGCACTAGGACTATGCTCTTTTGCATCGTTTAAAGCCTTCAAAAAGCCTTCAGGTGTTGTCATATCTGGACTACCGATAGCTTCATATATATCTTTTCTAACAATAAAGACCTGATCTCCTTGTACATTTCCCTCATCATAGTCTTGTTTTGTAGTTGAGAAGCTAGGATACCCGTATATATTGCCGTCCTCTTCTGTATACCATTTCACTGTCTCTGGTTTTGCAGCTTCGGCCAAGAAATAAGGGTCATATTTTTCTGATAGAATATTCAACGGCAAAGCAAATTTTTTTGCATCTTGGGCAACCGATAAATTTTTATCAAATGTCATTAAATCAGGTAAATCTCCACCTGCTAACATTGTATTTAGTTTCTCGTCGTTTCCAGATACAAATTCAACATCAATATTCATATCATCTTTGATTTTCTTTGTAACAGTGTCCTTAGCCCATCCTGGCTGAGCATACCAATCGAAGTTTACATACCATGTTAATTTTGCAGAATGGTCAGTGTCTTTTTCCCAACTTGGCGTTGATTCATCTATTTCTACACGTGATTTTGGAAGATTTTCTGTTGCTTTCTCACCTCTTGAGGCATCCCCTTTTCCTCCGCACCCAGTCAACAGAACACCAAACATAGCTACTATACCAAATTTTTTAATTAAAGATTTATTTACCATAATTTCCTCCTTCTATTCTTTTACAGATCCTAGTGTCATTCCTTGAATGAAATATTTTTGCAAGAATGGGTAAATTATAACCACTGGAACAGTAGTAACAACCATGGTGGCTAATTGAAGTGATTGAGAAGTTGTGCTACGAACAACATTCGTTCCGGTTGCTACTGCGGGCGATAAATTTTCCGAAACGATTCTAAAAAGTAACATTTGTAGTGGATATAATGTTCTGTCATCAACATAGATATTAGCTGTCATGTAGTCGTTCCATTGAAATACTCCATGAAATAATGCAATAGTTGCTATAACTGGAAGTGATAATGGAAGAACAATCTTAATAAATACCGTTAGCGGATTTGCACCATCCATCATTGCAGATTCTTCTAAAGAGTATGGAATGCTTCTAAAAAAATTCATCATGATTACCATGTCGTAAAACGAAAATAAAACTGGCAATATATAAACCATAAAATTATTAAGAAGTCCTAATTGTTTAAAAATCAAGAATGTAGGTATCATTCCACCACTAACAAACATGGTCATAATACCCATTCTCATATAAAAATTACGACCAATTAAATCTTTCCTTGATATTCCATATGCAACAATAGCCGTCACAAATGTATGTAGACAGACACCAATAACAGTTTTTAAAACAGATATTACAAATGCCCTGTATATTGCACTATCTTCAAAGACAGTTAAATAACTTTCGAGTGAAAATTTTCGCGGCCAAAAGTAGATGCCCCCTCTTATAGCATCTGTTGCATCATTAAATGATAATGCAATGATATTCCAGAGTGGGAGGGCAATTATGCTAACAAAAAACACCATGAAAATTACATTGATTACGTTAAAGACTTTTTCATCTTTCGATAGATTCCTCATTTGTACCCTCCTTTCCTAAAAAACCGACTCATCGCTTATTGTCTTAGTAACAAGATGACTACCAACTACCAATACTAGAGATACAACCGATATAAACAATCCTACGGCCGTCGCATAAGAAAAATCGCCTTGTTGAATACCCATCTTATAAACATAAGAATTAATGACTTCGCTGGTCTGATAATTAATCGGATTTTGGAGAACTAGTGTTTGATCCAGATTAGATCCTAACAATCCTCCAACCGATAAAACAAATGTCAAAGCTATAATATGCCTAATCGAAGGTATAGTAATATGTATTATCTGTTCAATCTTAGTTGCTCCATCTATCTTGGCTGCCTCATATAGGGCAGGATTTATACCTGTCATTGCAGCTATGTATAAAATTGTATTCCAACCAACTTCTTTCCAAACATCAGAAAGTACAGCAATCGTCCAATACTTATTAGGATCGGTTAGAAACCTTATAGGCTTATCAATCATCCCAATGTCCATTAGAATATTGTTTACTAACCCTGCATCAGAGAGCCAAGTAATAAACATTCCTCCGAGGATTACCCATGATAAGAAGTGAGGCAAATAGGATACAGTCTGAACTACTTTTTTTAGTTTCGCATTAAGTAATTCGTGTATCATGACAGCAATAATTATTGCAGCAGGGAAGCCTACTAAAAGTTTAAAAAAGCTAATTCCAAATGTGTTTTTCATAACATTCCAAAATGTAGAATCTCCAAAAAATTCTCTAAAATACTCAAGGCCTACCCAATCTGCTTCAGCAATTGAACCCAAAACAGAATAGTCCTTAAAAGCTATAATGATCCCGTACATAGGCAAAAAATTAAAAACAATCATCAAAATAACGCCTGGAAGAACCATTAACTGGTATATACCTTGTTTTTTCAGTTTTTTTATAAATTTTCTTTTTTTATCTTGTTCTACCTCATTAACATCTGTGGTAAGCATCTCTATCCCCCTCGTAAAATATATTTTTGTAAGCACCAATACGGTGCTAGTTATAACCTAATCTTTGACAATTAAATAACTCTCTAATCTATCACATTAATTCCTATCCGTCTTACATGCCGGCGAAGCCGTCAACGCAAGGAACGAAGTGACGCGCAGCTGATGATTTATGAGCTAGCGTAGGCAGTTAATTTTATTTCGATACTGTGGGCTTCCTGAGATACAATAGTCAGTGGAAAGAATCCACATGGGAATGTGCTTTTTACCCCTGTAGCTTGACTACACTGAAAGCATGTAACCCAGACCGTTGTTATCACTACCAACACACTATCTGTTTCGACAGCTTTAGGGCTTCTCTATAGTAGAAGGACAGATATGCGGCTCCCTATTGCTGTCAACGTACTCTTGTAGGCGAGATTGTGTCCACACAACGTGTATCTTGGGAAGCCCACAGTATCGAAGCATTTTCCAAAATTTATGAAAGGAGGTCCTTCCATTATGAAATTATTTGTAGGTATCGATGTTAGCTCTGAAAAATTAGATGCTTGCTTTCTCACGGACGACTTAACTGTCTTGTTAGAAACAACTTGTGCCAATGACACCTTTGGTGCCCTTGACCTGAAAGAAAAGCTTCTTTCCTTTCACTAAGACTACCAATTTGATCAAGTTGTCATAGGCATGGAATCGACATCCATGTACAGTTTTCATCCGGCCACGTATTTTCAACTAGATAAAGAGTTGCAGGAAATCAACGCCATTATAACGATTGAAGATCCGCATCGTATTAAACAATATTCGAAAATGTTTGACAAGGATAAGACAGATACCGTTGACGCGCTCATGATTGCCGATTACCTACGCATTCAACGATTTACCAACTCGCCGACTCGTGAGGAGCAGTATATGGCCCTTCAACGTCTGACCCGATCCCGCTATCAAACGGTTAAACAGCTCGTAGAGACGAAGCAACACTTTATCGAAAATCTCTCTTATAAGTGCAATACGTTAAAGAAAGAGTTACGCGAGTCTGATCTATCCACCTCAGTATTGAGTGCCACAATCATGAGTTTAATGACCGAAGACTTGACGCTTGATAGTATGGCTCAAATGCCCTTGGAAGACTTTGCCACCTTCTTACAACAGAAAGGTCGCGGTCACTTTAAGGACCCTAAGAAACTAGGAGAAACGATTAAGAAAGCCATTCGTAATTCTTACCCACTCGGTAAGACCATGTCTAAGTCGGTTGATACCGTCTTAGCTTTTATCGCCCGTGAGATTCATAGTCTCGAAAAACCCATTAAAGACTACGACAAAGCCATTATCGACCTGGTAGAAGTCATTCCTGAGTATCAGTGCTTGACCAGTATTCCTGGTGTTGGCCCTGTATACGCAGCAGGTCTCCTGGCGGAGATTGGTCAAATTGAACACTTTGATAATCAGACTAAATTGGCTAAATATGCTGGACTAACCTGGAAATAGTCTCAATCAGGGAACAGAGAATCTGAACGAACGCCCATGTCTAAAAAAGGGAATCGCTACTTCCGATATTACTTAGTTGAATCCGCCAACTCAGTAAAAAAGGAATTACCGGAATATAAAGCCTTTTATAGAAAGAAATATGATGAAACACCTAAAAACCAACATAAAAGAGCCATCGTCTTAACTGCAAGAAAATTTGTGCGCTTGGTGGATACGCTACTACGTAACCACCAACTCTATATGCCACCAAGGAGCGTGATAGAGAAATAACAAATAAGTTATAGCGCATCTACTAAGAACCAGCGTATGAAATCGCTTCATTTGCATGGGCTTAGTTCAGTGAACCTCCGTTTCATAGAATAGTCGTCAATATTTTGATGACTACTCTTTACTTATTACCACTATGCTTTCCAATACTAAACTAAAACAAACTCTCCAACTTTTGGCGCTAAACTATCAAATCCGATATAGACATTAAAGCTACCTTTGTCAGCACCTTCCTTTAAATTGCTATGAATATACATTAAGTCCTTATCGGTAATCTCAAAAACTACTTTCTCACAATCTAGCGGTTCTACACTAACCTTTGTAAATCCTTTGAGTTCTCGCACTGGTCTAGCAACTTCAGCAATTTTATCTTCAATATACAGTTGAACAACTGTCTTACCACTGATGTTTGACAAATTCTTAATTGTTACAGTAATTTTAATTGGAACATCCTTTGACAAAGAACCGCTAGAAAACTCTACTTTGCCACATTCAAAATTGCTGAAGCTCAGTCCAAAACCAAAAGGATATAATGGATCGTTTGCTATATCCAAATATTTAGAAATATATTTTTCATCCTTATTGCTTTCGTTTTTAGGTCTCCCTGTGGATAAATAATTATAGTAAATTGGAATTTGACCTACACTTGCTGGAAAAGACATTGGAAGCTTTGCACTAGGGTTAACTCTTCCACATAAAACGTCAGCAATTGCAGCCCCTCCACTTGTTCCTGGGAACCAACACTCAAGTATCGCTTTACAGTAATTCACAATATTGGTCAAATCTATGGGTCTCCCATTTATTAATAGGACTACCACATTCTGATTAATTTCATAAACTTTCTTCAGTAGCTCAACCTGTTCTTGTTGTAGCTGGATGGATGAGCGACTTGCAGCCTCACCACTTTCATCAGAATTCTCACCTAAAGCAACAATCACTAAATCTTGTTTTGAGGTAGAGTCAGTGTCATCAATAGTCGAAAGAGTCAGTCGTTCAAATTGTTCTTGTAATCCTTCATAAATAGAAATAACTTCTGATTTATCCCCTATCCAAGACCAAGCTCCTAATAGATCTTTTGTTTGTGCTTTTGGTCCTATTAAACCGACTTTAGTCGACTTAGTTTTAATTGGTAGAATCCCCTCATTTTTTAATAGAACTAAGCTATCACTTGCCACGCTTCTGGTTATTGGTTCTAGTTCTTTTCTAATATTATCTAAATTTTGGTCCAAATTTTCTAATTTCATAAGACCTCTATATGGATCTTCAAAAAGACCTAGCTCATTTTTAAGAGTCAGTATTCGCCATACTGCCTGATTGATTGTTTCAATATTAATTTCCCCATCTTCTATGAAATCACCCAGGTGTTTAATATAACTACTTGTCATCATATCTATATCAACTCCTGCCTCAACAGCCAAACGAGTCGCTTCTTTACTATCTTCTGCTATCCGATGATTGATTAGTTCTTGAATAGCTCCCCAGTCGGAAATGATTATTCCATCAAAGCCCAACTCTTTCCGAAGCACATTCCCTAATAACCACTTATTTGCTGATGATGGGATACCTTTTACAGTATTAAAAGATGTCATAACTAACTTTACTTGAGCTTCAATAGCAGCTTTAAAAGCTGGAAGATGGTTTTGGTAAAGTTCCAAATCAGATACAGATACTGTGTTGTAATCTCTACCCGCCTCTGACGAACCATAGCCTAAAAAGTGCTTTACGCAAGAAGCTAGTGTATTTTTATGTAATAGTGATTTCCCTTGATACCCTTCAACATAAGCTTGTGTCAGTTTCGAACTCAAATGTGGATCTTCTCCATTGGATTCTAACACTCGGCCCCACCTTGGATCTCTTACAAGATCAGCCATGGGTGAAAATGTTACATGGATCCCATTGCCTACCGCTTCTTTCGACGATAATTGAGCAACTTTCTTAACTAAATTCGTATCAAATGTGCTAGCTAAAGCTAACGGGATCGGAAATATGGTTTCATATCCATGTATAACATCGGCCATAAACATCAAGGGAATGCCTAGTCTATTGTTTTCCAAATATTTTTTTTGAATATCAATAACTTGCTCGGGTTTATGGGTGCCCAAAATTGAACCAATGGAATATAGTTCACCTGAATTTAGCTTCATTTCTGCCACTGGTCCTGTAATCTCTCCTTCATTAGAAAAAAAATCTGGAGTAACTTGACCCATCTGACCCACTTTTTCTGAAAGTGTCATACTATTAAATAGTTTCTTCAATTCAGAGTTATTCATTTAGCACCTCAATACCGTTTTTTTGAATTACGTCTTTATACCAGTAAAAAGAATCTTTTTTGTATCTTCTTAGCGTTCCTACGCCTTGATTATCTCTATCAACAAAAATTACGCCATATCTCTTCTCCATTTCACCTGACCCAAAACTTACAAGATCAATAATTCCCCAAAGAGTATAACCAATAACATCAACGCCATCATACTTTATTGCTTTACTAACTTCTTTAATGTGGTCTGCAAAATACTGTATCCGATAAAAATCGTGAATTTTATTACCGTTTTCAAGGATGTCATATGAACCGCAACCATTTTCTACAATGAAAATGGGTAGATTATACCGTTGATAAACTTCATTGAGAACGATGCGCAATCCCTTAGGATCAATTTGCCAACCCCAATCATTTGACTTTAAGTACTTGTTTTCAACAAATGTAGCCCCATCTAGATTAGCTACTGGCTGACCTTCACACTTTGAAGTTGTCACAACTTTAGACATATAATAGCTAATCCCAAGATAATCCACCGTTCCCTGACGTAAAATATGCGATTCAGTCTTTGAAATATCTATACTAATATTTCTGGAATTCCAATAAGCTGTCATGTACCTAGGAATTTCCCCTCTTACATGAACGTCACTGTAAAAGTATCTTCTGTTCATCACCTTTATACTTGCTAAAATATCATTTGGATTTGGTTGGTTTGGGTAAACAGGAACATACGCCACCATACCGCCCATAATAAAACTTGGATTGATTTCTCGTGCTATCAACACAACTTTTGCACTAGCAATCAATTCGTTAACACTTGATTGATATATGACTTGCTCTTTATTTTCACCCTCATTTATAAGAACAGCCGAGTTTGTCCAAGTGTGTAAAGAGTGCTCTCCATCTGCTTGGTTATTAATTTCGTTAAAGGTAAGCCAATACTTTACTTTTGATTTGTATCTTTCTAAAACGACTTCAGCAAAATTAACAAAAAGATCGATAACTTTTTTATTTTTGAATCCTCCATATTTCTTATGAATATTGTAAGGGATTTCAAAATGGGATAGCGTGATGATTGGTTCAATATCGTTTGCTATTAACTCATCAAATAGATCATCATAAAACTTCAACCCTTCTTCATTAGGACTAATATCATCTCCGTTTGGAAAAATTCTAGCCCAAGAAATGGAAGTTCTAAAAGCCTTTAAACCTAATTTTTTAAATAATTTGATATCATCTTTGTATTTATGATAAAAATCAATAGCATCGTGACTAGGATAGTATTCATCTTCCACTACACCGTCTGTAATCAACCTTTGTGTTGTACTTGAAGCAGCAGTTAAAACATCAGCGATACTTAATCCTTTATTGCCTTCTTTCCACGCGCCTTCTACTTGGTTAGCCGATACAGCGCCACCCCATAAAAAATTTTTAGGAAATTTATACTTCATTTTTCACCTCTTTCTTGACAAAACAAGTATATATTACAACCGCTTACATTTACATATATCGACCTATTTATGGTTGCGGTTTCACGAAAAAGAAAAAAACACCAGAATGGCACACATTGTACCATTCTGGTGTTTTGTTGAGTGTATATCCTAATAAGAAGACTACTTAATTAACTTATATTATTCCAACAACATTATACACTTCATCCGCTAACATTTCGATCAAGTTTATACATGGTATCTGACTTGTCATATCTTCATGATGATTCAATCTTCGGACTTCTACGTTGTAACTCAAAATATAGTTCGACATTGATGACAGAGAACTGTTAATATTGCTAGTTATTACTACAGTAGTATAATCCGTTTCATTTCTAAAACCATTGATAATTTCGACTAACTCAGTAGTATTACCTGTTACTGATAAAGTAACGATGACATTTTCCGATGTATTTTTCAATTTTGAATGAAGGGGAAAAGTAGGGTCCGTTAACGCAAAACTGTTGAATCCCAAACTTGCAAACCTTCGTGCTGCATATTCGCAAACTGATCCAGAAGCACCAATTCCAAAAAATATAATGTTTTCACAGGTTATAATTTTCTCTGCTATCTGTCTAATTCTAACTTTTATATCAGTAGCATAATTATTCAAATCAAGTAATTGTCTTCTGTCAAACTTGCTAATGTTGTTTCCATAGGATTCGCTTTTAAACTCTGCACGAAACTCGGTAAAACTACTATATCCTAGTTTTCGGATAAATCTCATAACAGATGAAGCTGAAGTATGAGATTCATTAGCTATATCTCTAACCCTCATAAAAGGGATTTTATCGCTATTACTTGACATATAATGGTATATAGATCTATCGACTTCAGATAATTCATTGAAATCTAGTTTTCCAAAAAAAGACATATAATCACTCCCCACTATTAATTAAACCATAACCATACACATATAAAAAAGCGATTACTAGTTTTTCACATTCTTATTATGCTACTAATAAATACGGTTTTTGGTTTATTTAGTGTGCACTTAATTAGTGTCTTGTAGTATAATTCGTAGGATAAAAAAAGGATATACCTCTACGATGAGATATATCCTTTTTTCTTGAAGTTAACCGCTTAGCGAACAACCCTATAGTCGGTGTTCGCTAAGCAACTTCTTCATCCATAAGTCCTTCTATCTTGAAAATTTAAGAACTTATTTTCAGATAGAACTCCTTATGGCTCGAAGTTAACCGCTTAGCGAACAACCCTTTTATTGAATGTTATATATCGAGATATAAATCAAAACTGCGCCAGCTAGGACGAATAAATGCCAGATGACGTGCATCATTGGCCATTTTTTCATACAGTAGAAAATCGTTCCTACGCTATAAGTCACACCACCTGCAATCAGCAGAATGATCGGCAAGGTCGCAATAGACTGCGTCAATGAATGTAGCATAATCACTGACATCCACCCCATTACCAAGTAAATGGCAGCCGATACCCAAGCAGGAGCATTCATAATAAAATTCTTGATCACGATTCCAACAATCGCTAGTGTCCAAATACCCACCAAAAACCATCTTGAAGCATCAGTATTCAAACTAATCAGACAATATGGTGTATAAGACCCTGCTATCATCAAAAAAATCGCACTATGATCAAATCGTCTCATCACTTTCCGTGCTCTCGTAAAGCTCAATGAGTGGTACAGTGTTGAAAAAAGAAACAATGCTATAAAGCAAACCCCAAAAATAATATTAGCGACCAAATAATTCGAAGATCCCGAAACGACGTTTTTATAAATTAATAAAACAAGCCCAACGATACCTAATATCACGCCAATACCATGAGTACTAGCATTTAGTACCTCTGTTATGATATCCATTTTTCTGATCGTACTCTTATTCTCCACCTTAATCCCCCTCAGGTCCTTACCTAGCGCATCAACGCTAATTCCATGTTGTTCTTTTGTGTCTCAAGGTCTAGTAAAATACGGTGTACTCTACTTTGAACCTCATGTAGTTGCTTATAAATGTCCTCTACACTAGCCTTATTGATTATCAATTGTTCAACATCATTCACTGCCTCAGAAATTTCCTCAGCACCATGATGATCAGTCACTAAGATTGATAACTGGTCAAAATCAT
>OMJG01000773.1_pt1 | contig 21852 bp, 19 predicted proteins | sample 1646431 | NCBI WGS metagenome assembly OMJG01 (sample SAMN03771674, study PRJEB25209) | food metagenome | isolation source: Cotija cheese | place: Mexico:Jalisco,Michoacan | collected 2011-12-12
GAAAACCAACAGTTCTAACCTGCCGTTTTCCTACATTTTACGGGTGCCTTTTACATTAAGGAAATTCATTTCTTCTTCATCATTTTCAAACATAATTATTTCTCCTTTGTTAATTCATAATTTTTAAAAACTCATATAACTGTGCGCCGTGCAAAGCCACTATTATATTTTTTTAGATTCTAAGAACTTATCACAGTCAACTTGATCTATTCTTTTAACACCACCAACAATTGAAACTTTAAGACCCTGGTCAATGTATTTGTATAAAGTGTTGTAACTTCCAATATTCAAATACTTTAAGGCTTGTCCCAATTTCATATATCTTGGTAAGTCTGTCATAATTTTTCATCTCCTCTCATCTGAATATCTAAGTTTCTTAGATTATGTAAATATTTTATATCTAATTTTATTAGATATTAGTTAATTCAAATTAAATATATCTATTTTCCTTAGATAATTAGTTGTATTAGCTCTCATTAGTTGTTATTCTTTACATAAAAGAGTGGTGATTAATTTGACTGGAAAAAATAATAATAGATTAAAAGAATTAAGAAAGAAAAAAGGAAAAACTTTAGATGATATTGAATTAGATACGAAAATCAAACGTGGAACTTTTAGCAATTATGAGAATGGAAAAACCGAGCCTAAACTTGAGGTATGGGAAAAACTAGCTAACTATTTTGATGTTCCTGTTTCCTATCTACAAGGTATTTCTGATGACCCTAACGGTTGGAATGATTGGGCAAACGCTACTGGACACTCTGTATCTCAAATAAAAAAAGAAATTAAGAGAATGACTGATTCAAATAGAATCGATAAAAATGAGAACATCCAAAAGATAATTGGACAAGCAGTAGAAAACTTGGAGGGTCAAGGTCAAACTGATAAGGGTGTTATTAATAACTTACAATTTGCAATTTCTCAATTAGGCTCTACTGTCAATAATGCTTATATTGATCCAAAAAAAAAGGAACAATTTAAAGTAAATCCTGGTTCAAAACTTGACATTTATAATTATCCTAATGGAATTAAAGATATTATTTATGATGATATGAGTGTAGAAGTATACGATGAAATATTTAAAATATTACAAAATACCAGGGCGGAACTTTATGATTTAATTTCTAAATATCATCTTCATTAATTAACCATCTCCCCATAAACGCGCCGTGCAAAGCTAGAAATGGGGAAACTAAACTATGGCAAGTTTTACACAATACAAAACAAAAGATGGTAGTAAATTTTGGCGTTGCCAGTACACCATTGCAACTGATCCATTAACTGGCAAAAGAACTAAACGACAAAAACGTGGTTTTAAGACACGCAAAGAATGTGAAATTTATGTAGCTCATCAATTGGCTGACTTAGATAATCACGGATTTAAGGAAGACACTAACGCAACGTACAAAGACGTGTACAATAGTTTCATTGAGTCTTATAGGAAGACGGTCAAAGAAAGCACGCTAAACCACGTCTTAGGAATGTTTAGAATACATATCTTGCCAGCTTTCGGGAAATATAAGATAAAAAAAATAACCGTTACTACCTGTCAAAAGATAGTGAACGGTTGGTATGATGATTTTTCAGACTATAAAAAGATTAAGAATTATGCCAATCTTGTTTTTAAAGAAGCCAGACGTTTGAGCATCATCTATGAAAACCCTATGGATCTTGTAATTATGCCAAAAAAGAAGGCTAAAATACAAAATGCTGATGATAATAAATTTTGGGATAAAAACGAATTACAGGCTTTCATAAATCAAACTAACAAGTATTATGGTGGTCGAAATGAGAAAGCAGTAGCATTGTTTAGACTACTAGCCTTCACAGGTGCCAGGAAAGCCGAAATATTGGCTCTACAGGTTGCTGACTTTGACTATAAAGATAAGACATTATTAATTAATAAAACTGTTACAAGGGATATTGATAACCACCAGACTATTGGTACACCTAAAACTATTAATGGCTATCGTACTTTACACTTAGATCAAAATACTGCGGATATTTTGAACCATTGGATAAGTACAATGCACAAAGAAATGTTTATGCTTGGATATAATACTGGTTCACGGAGCCAATGGATATTTCCTAATACTCACAACCAACTACTATCTATGATGAAGCCAAACAAGTGGATGGATGCAGTTATTGACTCATACAATAATGATAACAAAAAGAGATTGAAACGTATTACACCACACGGTTTACGTCACACTTGGATAACACTTGCTATTGAATCTAATCAACTAACAATCAAACAAATTCAAAAGCAAGCTGGGGATAGTGATGTGAGCGTAATCCTATCGACCTATGCTCATGTTACCAAACAAGCCACCGAGGAAACAATAGATAAATTTACCAGTTATGTAGGCTTCTAAATTTCGGAGCCACGAGCGGAGCCATTAGGTGTTTAAGCGCTATTAAACCCTTGTAAGCACTGGTATTATAAGGTTTCATCATGTGGGGATATAACCCCCATACGGGTGATTGTGAAATTCTATTAGCTGTTATATTAGTCAAAATGAGACTGATATAACAGCTTTTTTGTTGTTATATTTTATTCTTTGATTAACAAAATTTACAAAGCTAGTTAGTCAAAAGCTTAGTCAATTTTTATTTGCTTTCACACCTACTCCTAGTAAATAATTATATTAACAAACATTAAGGAGGCTACAAGCTATGAGTTTACTAGATGGACTACTTGGTAATGCAACTAATGTCGATCGAGACGCTATTAAAAAAGAATTAAAAGATGTTTTAATCCCAAATGAAGAGGTGGACTTAGCTTTTAAATTAGTTCGTGACTTAGTGGTCTTCACTAACCATCGACTAATCGTTGTTGATAAACAAGGCGTTACAGGTAAAAAAGTTGACTATAAGACTTTCCCTTATAAGAGTATCTCTCGTTTTTCTGTTGAAACTACTGGTCATTTTGATTTAGATGCTGAATTAAAAATTTGGATCTCCGGAGCAGTTGAACCAGCACAAGTATTACAATTTAGAAAAGACAACAGTATCACTACGATCCAAAAGGCTTTAGCCACCGCAATTTTACTTTAAAGTGTTATGATACAAAAACAAGTAATATTATTTTCAAAAAATGAGGGAACAAAATGAACCAAACCATTGAAAACTTAATCAAACACGTATCAGTTCGGGACTTTAAAGATGAAACTATTAGTGAAAATGCAAAAGAAGAATTAGTTAAAGCTGCTCAGAGTGGCTCAACTTCTGAATTTGTTCAAGCTTTCTCTATTATTGAAATTACTGATTCTAATTTACGAAATCAATTATCAGATATTACCATCAGTTCACCACACGTCAAAAAAGCCGATACTTTTTATGTCTTCGTTGCTGACCTTAATCGACAAGCAACAATTTTAAAAGCATACAATCAAAATTTAGATAGTATCAGAAATATGGAATCACTACTGGTTGCAACAGTTGATACGACCATTGCTGCCCAAAACATGGCTGTGGCCGCTGAATCTATGGGATTAGGGATTTGCTATATTGGAAGTATTCGCAACAATATTAAACAAGTTGCTAAGTTGTTGAATCTCCCTAAATATACCTTCCCACTTTTTGGAATGACTATTGGTGTTCCTAAAGTACTTAATCAAACTAAGCCAAGACTTCCAAAAGCAAATCAAGTTTCAGTAAATACTTACAACAATAATCTCTTTAACGATTTATCTTCCTATGATAATAAGGTAAATGATTATTATGCTAATCGAAAGACTAATCCTCAAGATACAACATGGACTGAAAAGAATTTGACTATTTTCAATCATGTTCACCGTCCAGAAGTTGCCGACTTTTTATTGGAACAAGGTTTTTCACTTCATTAAATTATAAAAAAGCTATTTCCTTTTTCTGCTGGAAATAGCTTTTTTTGAAATATTTACAAAAAAATTACACAACTTTACATTAATTGAACAGAAAATATACACTCGTTCTATATTATTTAATCATAGAAATAAATAGTGGGTGTTTATTATATGAATAATTTAGGCGATATCTTGCGAGAAACTAGACAACAACAACAAATATCCCAAAGCGAAATCTCTGAAGATATTTGTTCACAATCAACCCTTTCAGAAATCGAACACAACAAATATATCCCCAATATGAAACTACTAATTAATCTTTGTGAGCGATTAGCAGTCGATTTTGACGATCTTTGTTTAGTAGGAAGTTTCCAAATTTGTCGTGAAAAATATTTCAATCAAAAAGCAGCTAGTTTTTATCGAAAAAGAAAATATCAACAATTGCAAGCTTTCCTGAATCGCCCAACTGTTTTAGAGACCGTTCAAAATGACGAACAAACTCAAGCTTACTACTTTTATTTGGCATTGTGTTCATTGCATCTCGATCGAGGGTTTGATAAGGCTAAAGAATATCTCAAATTATCTTTGGCCTGCTCAACTAATGGCCGTAAACAAAAAACTCTAACTAGATTGGGTAATATCACTCTAGCTTATGTTTATGCTCAGCAAGGACTTAAGACTTCTACCTTTGATCAAATCAAACTAGCCTTTAGACACCTTGAAAAAACAAACTACAATGAGAATTTAAATTTACTATTCTATATTGCTGCCCTATCTTACTTCCATATTTCCAAATTTGATTTAGCAATTCAAACTTTGGAAAAAGGAATTAATTTTGCCCTTTCAAATAATTCTCATTTTATGATGATCAACAGTCTTTACCTAATGGCTAATATTGCTGAAATCGTCAAAGAAGAAAACCACAGTCTAACTCTCAAGAGCTATAACATCTTTAACTCTTTCATTCAACAACCGTTTGAAGAAGCCACTTAAAGAAATCGTTTTCTAAAGATTAGTCTTCCAATGATATAATCCAATTAAAGGCGGTAAAAAAATGGATAATATTGAATTACTAATCGAAAAATTGCAAGCAATTGCACAAACTGGTAAACATTACAGTAAAGATGTCTTTGATCGTGAACGATATGACCAGTTAGAAGAGGTTTCAAAACAACTAATTACTAAACTTGTTAAAAATTCTTCTCAAAAACAATTGGATATTTTCTTTGATGCTGATACTGGATATGTTACACCAAAAGTTGATATTCGCGCTGCAACCTTCAAGGATGATAAGATACTACTCGTCCGCGAAAAAAGTAGTGGCGAATGGTCAATCCCGGGTGGTTGGGGCGACATTGGCTATTCCGCTGCTGAAATTGCTGTCAAAGAAACTTTCGAGGAGGCTGGTATCAAGGTCAAACCCAAACGAATGATTTCCATCAAAGACATGCAAAAAAATCACTACCCTAAGAAAAACCTCAATTACATATACAAATTATTTTTTGAATGCATTCCTACAGAAAACGACATTCACAGCGGCGTATAAACTTCCGATGTTAGATACTTCACCTTAAATGAAGCTTTAAAATTAAATTTATCATTAGCCCGAAATATGCCAGACGACTTCAAACGTGCATTTGATTGTCATAAAGCCAATAATTGGGAAACTTATTTTGACTAAAAAATGTCTAACTGAATTTTGATAATTTCAGTTAGACATTTTTTATCCAATTAATTTTTTCAAAGCAACTCCAGTTCGTGATTTTGAACACTTCATACTATCTTCAGGTGTGCCTTCAAAACAAACTTTACCACCATATTTACCAGCATCAGGTCCCATGTCTATTAACCAATCAGCTTGAGAAATAAGTGACAAATTATGCTCAATTAAAATTAAAGTGTTGCCATTATCAACGAGCTTTTCAAATAGATCAATCAGGCGTTTCGTATCATTCAAATGCAAACCTGTAGTTGGTTCATCTAAGAAATAAACACTACCCTTGTGGTCTAATTCCATCGCCAATTTAACTCGTTGCACTTCTCCACCAGAAAGTGTTGTCATTGATTGACTCAGATTCAAATAACCTAAACCGACTTTTTCAAGTAAGTCGACTTTTTTCAAAATATTAGGAACGTCCTTAAAGAAGTCCAAAGTATCATCGATTGACATGTTCATTACTTCAGAAATATCTTTGCCATGATACTTGTATTGTAAAGCTTCTCGACTATATCTCTTTCCACCACATAATTCACAAGTTTGAACGACGGGATCCATGAAAGCCATTTCTGTTATCGTCACGCCTTTACCTTTGCAGCGTGGACAAGCACCCTTGCCGTTATAGCTAAATAATTGTGTTGAGACTTTATTTGCGTTGGCAAAAAGTTTTCGCAAAGGATTCAAAATATTCAAATAAGTGGCCGGCGTTGAGCGAATATTTACTCCGACAGAATCTTGACTGAGGTCAACATAATCAATTCCTGACATCTGTTGCTTAAATGCATCAACTAAAGTACTTTTGCCTGAACCAGCTGGCCCAGAAACAACTGTCAAAACACCTTTAGGAATCTTAGCACTGACTTTATTCAAATTATGCGAGGTCACATTTTTCACATTGAGCCAATCTGCTGTTGTTCTAGGCTGAGAAAATTTTACAGGAGTCCGCAACATTTGCCCAGTAATAGTATTAGATTTCAATAATTCAGAATAAGTTCCCTTAAAAGTAACCGTTCCGCCACTTTTACCAGCCTTGGGTCCAATTTCTACTACATAATCGGCCGCTGAAATAATTGCTGGATTGTGGTCAACTAGAACAATCGTATTACCTTGATCTTTCAGTTTTTTCAATGATTTTGTAATCAATTGAATATCATGTGGATGCAATCCAACACTAGGTTCATCTAAAACATAAACTAAATCTGACAAAGAACTAGTTAAATATTTAGCAATTTTGATTCGTTGTGCCTCACCGCCAGACAAAGTATCGGTTCCACGGTTCAAAGAAAGATAACCCAAACCAATATCCACTAATGACTGAACCTTACTACGAAGTTCACGAACCATTGTTTTAGCCTTAAAGTCAGTAATACTGTCTAAAAATTTCAAAACGTTAACCAAATCCATCTCACCGACTTCAGCGATATTCTTTCCTTCAATCTTAGCAGTCAAGGCTTTACTATTTAAACGAGTTCCATGACACACTGGACAAGTTTTTCTCGTGACAATTTTTTCCAATGCAGCTTGATGATGACGACCAGAAGCACTATGAATTACCGAGCGAAGCATTCTTGGTACCAAGCCTTCATATTGAGCAGTTCTAGCCCAAGTTTTAGGAGGATTCTTCAATTTTTGTTTGGGAGCATGCATAAACATTTCATACTCCTCTTTAGAATAATCTTTGATTTTTTTATCAAGATCAAAGAGACCACTGTTGCCATACTCTTTCCAGCGCCACGTTCCCGGCTGAAAACCAGCAAAGGTCATTGCCCCTTCATTCAAAGATTTGTTAGGGTCAATCAATTGACTCTCATCGACATCATCGATAAAACCCAATCCCTGACAATTAGGACACATCCCTTGGGGCAAATTAAAGGAAAACCATTCCGAATACCCTACCCAAGGTTGACCAATCCGTGAAAACATCAGTCTTAAAACTGAATAAATTCCTGTATAAGTCGCTAAAGTAGACCGTGAATTACGTCCAATTGGTTTTTGTTCAACTACAATTGCTACTGGCAAATGTTCGATACTATCAAATTGTGGTTGACCATACTTAGGTAAATATTGCTGCGTAAAACTAGGAAAAGTTTCATTTAATTCTCTTCGAGAGACTGCCGCCAAAGTATCAAAAACTAAGGAAGATTTACCTGAACCTGACAAACCAGCGAAAACAGTCATCTTATGCTTGGGAATATCTAAATCAATATTTTTCAAATTATTTTCTCGTGCACCATGAATACTAATAGCACCATAATTAAATAAATCAGTCATATAAAACTCCTATTTTAAAAATATTATTACTAAATTGATTTTACTCTACATCAAACTAGTCGTATATTCTTAGGCCCTCTAAGATATAGAAAAAGAGTGCTATTTATGATAAAAATAAATAGCACTCTCATTTTTAAAATTCTTCATATACTGCAGGATCTTGATTCTTTGTTCGACCATCCGGTTTTGTTAAAGCATTGATTTGGAGCATATCTTCAGCTGATATTTCAAAATCAAAGATATCCATATTTTCACGTTGACGGACTGGCGAAGCTGATTTAGGAATCGGAATCGTCTTCAATTGCAATTCCCATCTTAATATCATTTGACCAACAGTTTTCTTGTATTTTTTACCTAATTTTATTAATGTTTCGTTTTGCAATACGGAACTAGCCCGTCCAAGCGGACTCCAGTCCATCGTTACAATACCGTTATCCGCATCAAATTTACGCATTGTTTCTTGGTTAAAGTATGGATGCAATTCAATTTGATTAACACTTGGCAAAATACCAGTTTCTTTCTTTAATTTATTCAAATGTTCTGGCAAGAAGTTGCAAACACCAATTGACTTCACAAGGCCAAATTTTTGAGCATCGATCAAAGCTTGCCATGCCTCAACGTACATGCCACGTTTAGGATTAGGCCAATGTAATAAATACAAGTCAAAATAGTCAAGATGTGCTCGATAAAGTGATTCTTGTAACGCCGTTATGGCATCATCATAAGCATAATAGCGTCCCGGTAATTTGGAAGTAACCGTTAATCGATCACGATTAATGCCACTCTCAGCGATTGCTTTACCAACAGCACCTTCGTTCTCGTAATTATAGGCTGTATCAAGCATCGTATAACCATTGTTAATGGCTGAAACGATACTTTGAACACCACTACGCCCATTTAATTTATAAGTTCCAAAACCAAAACCTGGAATTTCTTGTCCATCGTTTAATTTATACATCAATATAATCCTCCTCAATACTTACAAATTACATCAAATTGAGAAAATTGACAAAAGAAAAAATCCTACATCAATCCGTGATGTAGGATTTTAGGCTACTTTACAGTAAAACTTTGGAATGTATAAAGCAGTCATTTTTAATTCACAGGTAGGCTACCTGCACAATTAATCATACAAGCTTTTAGGGTAAATAGCTACCTTTATTTTCATTTTTCGTTAATCATTTGATAAATTGTTCGAGCAGCTGGCTTAATATCGGCTGCTAATCTGGAATAATTCTCTAAAACAATAACAGCGTTTTTGCCATTATGAGAAATGTGCATTACCGTTTGAAAACCATAACCCCAACCATTGGCAAAGTTATCGTTCTCACGATGATACAATCCTCCACCATAAGTACTGCCACTTCCTGGTTTAAATAATTCTTTTCGAGATTTCTTACTGAGATAAGAACCAGTCATAATATACTTTTCAATTTTATATAAATCACTAGCACTCATATAAATTTGACCAGTTCCTAATTCATCGAATTCAAACCACTTTCTTGTGTAAAAAGCATTTTTATAGTCCAGTCTTGCTGATAGTGGATCAACATTATTATAACCGGTAGCCTTGAGTATATTAGGATCATTATCATATGCAAAAATCGTATTATTCAAATCGAGTTTTTTAACAAAAGTATCGATAAATAATTGATGATACGAATCACCAGTCAATTTCTCCAGAATGCCGCTCAATAAGTTAAAATTGATTGCCTGATAATCCCACTTACCGTGCAAGAAATTGGAAAATTTAATGTTATTAATATCTTCATGAATAATATCTTCATCGGAGAGAATTCGACTAGGACCAATATTACCTTTCAAAATCAATCCTGAGGTCATATCGAGCATTTGTCTAATAGTTATCTTCCTACTACCTGGAATTTGTGGATAAAATTTAGCCAATTTATCGCTTAATTTCAACTTGCCATCTTGAACTTGTTTCATGATCATCGCCGCAGTCATTGACTTTTGTACGGAATCAATCTCATAAGTTGTATCCTTATCATTATTGATACCATTTGCATAATCAGCAAAGCCACGACTAGTTTCATAAATTGGCTTGCCATTTTTTATTACCAAAAGCGTTCCAGAATATCCTTTTTGATCTAATAAACTATCGACTTTTTGGTTAAAATCGCCGTCAGCTCTAGTATCAGTCGACTTTGCCAAAACGGTCTCAGGAAATGCTCCTAACGCAATTGCCAAAAGCATGAAAAGAGTTAAAACTTTTTTTTTCATAAATACCACCTGTGAAACCTGCCTAGAAACCTTCCTCAATTCACAATTATAAGTTATTTTTCCAAAAAGGAATACTAATAAACTCATTAATGTTGCTTGTCTAAGACTAGAAAATATTCGATATGGTAAAATGGATTTAATAAGAAAAGAAGGAGATTTAAATGAAAACTATAATAATTATCGTTGTTATTATCTTATTGATTGCTATTTATGCTGGTATGTACAATAGCCTAATTAAATATCGCAATCGTGCTCAAGAGTTCAGTTCTCAAATCGATGTTCAATTAAAACGTCGGACTGATTTAATTCCTAATTTAGTAGAAACCGTAAAGGGCTACGCTAAACATGAAAAAGAAACCTTAGCTAATGTTGTTCAATTAAGAAACAACGTTAATGCAGCTAATTCTTTGCAAGACAAGGTTGAAGCCGACAGTGCCTTGAGTGGTGCCTTAAGACAAGTCTTTGCTTTGGCAGAAAATTATCCTGATTTAAAAGCCAATCAAGAGTTCTCACAATTAATGGAAGAATTATCTAACACTGAAAATAAAGTTTCATATGCACGTCAAGCTTACAACAGTCAAGTCCAGGCTTACGATACTGCCATCCAAACTTTTCCACGCAATATCATTGCAGGAATTCATGGATTCAAGGAAATGAACTTCCTCCAAATCCCTGACGCCGATAAAGCTGCTCCTAAAGTTAAATTTTAGTCGAGGATCATAATGATTTACGAACAGATTGATCGTAACAAACGTAAAACCTACTTGATATTTTTTATCTTCTTTTTGATATTAGCTGCTTTGGGCAGTTTTATCGGTGCCTACTTCTTCGACAATATTTACTCAGGTATCGTTATAGCGGTAATTATTGCAGTCGTTTATATATTGATAACCTACTTTCAATCAACTAGTATCGTAATGCAAATGAACGGTGCTAAAAAACTCAACTCAGCTAAAGATGCTCCTGACCTTTGGCATATAATTGAAGATTTGTCGATGGTCGCTGACATCCCATTGCCAGAGATTTATATTATTGATGACCCCAGTCCTAATGCATTTGCAACTGGTCGTGACCCAGAACATTCAGCTGTTGCTGTAACTAGCGGTTTATATAAGATGATGAATCGTGAGGAACTAGAGGGTGTTTTGGCACACGAAATTTCTCATGTTAGAAACTATGATATTCGTGTTTCGACTATTTCTGTGGCTTTGTCATCAGCTATCATTTTGATTTGCTCCATTATTGGTAATGCTTATCGTTGGTGGATTCCGATGAATGATAATGATCGTGATAACAATAATTCTGGTGCCATTCGTGTAGTTCTTTGGTTAGTTGGCCTAATTTTTGCAATTATTGGACCAATGATAGCCACACTAGTTCAAATGGCAATTTCAAGAAATCGTGAATATTTAGCTGATGTCTCAGGTGCTGAATTGACAAGAAATCCACAGGGATTGATCAATGCTCTAGAAAAACTAAAACAAAGTACCAAACCAATGAAACGAGTTGACGACGCTTCAGCAGCTCTTTATATCGATGACCCCAATAAAAAGAAACATTTTGCTGGTTTATTCGATACTCATCCACCATTGGACAAGCGCATAGAAGCTTTAAAGAAGACTTTTCAGTAAGAAGTTGATTAATTTCGGCTTCTTTTTTATTTTTAATCCGTTATTTCCGAATTAAATTTGTTGTTATTGCAAATATTGTTCAATATTTCTGAAAATCTATGATAGAATCATATTTGGAGATTGAAGAGGTCTTCATAGTGAGGGGAATTTTTTTATGTATATGTTATTACTCATCGTCATAGGTTTGATCGTTTTATTTACAACCTTTATGATCAGACCTAAGAAACGAGTCCAAAGAAAGTTAGCATCTTTAGGGATAATTTTGATTATTGCTGGAGGTTCAGGAATTTACCAATCATATCAGGAAAATTCAACTAGTGGCGATAATCCTAAGCAAGTTGAAAAAACTACTGCCGATTCTGATTTAGCTAACTTGAACTATCAAGGTACTCAAGAAGTAGAAGTTAATAACAATACGCCTACTTTCACAAAATCCGAACTAACTGTTTCGAATGGTCCTTGGCAAAAATTTGCTGATTTAGACAATTTAAACCGAGCCATCCAAGCAGATGCTTTATTAAGTAAAACTCTGATGCCTACTGCTAAGCGTGAAGCTCTTTATGTTAACCCAACCGGTTGGCACAATAAGCGGATCAAAGGCGGTTGGCTATACAATCGTTCACACCTAATTGGTTATCAATTGACTGGGCAAAATAATAATCCCAAGAATTTGATGACCGGTACTCGTTCTTTGAATTCACCCGAAATGCTTAAGCATGAAAACGATATTGCCTATTATCTTAAACAAAATCCTAATAACTTTATTAGGTATCGTGTCAAACCGATATATCGTGGCGATGAATTAGTTGCTCGAGGTGTTCAAATGATGGCTGAATCCTTGTCTAGCAACGGACAAGCCGATCATCAAATTTCTTTTAACGAATACATTTTTAATGTTGAATCAGGTGTGAAGATTAATTATAGTGATGGTACCAGCGTAGTTAATAATAATTAATGATTAGGAGATGGTCGTAGTGCAATATAGTACAGGTGATAAAGAAGTATTCGATTTAATTAGTAAGGAAGAACAACGACAAAATAGAAATATTGAGTTGATTGCTTCTGAAAATATCGTTTCTGATAATGTTAGAAAAGCTCAAGGATCAGTTTTGACTAATAAATATGCTGAAGGTTATCCTGGGCACCGCTACTATGGTGGTTGCGAATATATCGACGGTATCGAACAAATCGCAATTGACCGTGCTAAGAAGCTTTTCAATGCCGAATATGTTAATGTTCAACCACATTCTGGTTCACAAGCTAATGCTGCTGCTTATCAAGCTGTCCTAAAACCAGGAGACCGAGTTTTGGGTATGGATCTTAATGCTGGTGGTCATTTAACTCACGGTTCAAAAGTTAATTTCTCTGGTAAAATTTATGATTTCTTCTCATACGGCGTTAATGATGAAGGTTTGATCGATTATGATGACGTTCAAAGAATCGCTGAAGAAGTTAAACCACATTTAATTGTTGCTGGTGCTTCTGCTTACAGTCGTATCATTGACTTCAAGAAATTCAGAGAAATCGCTGATTCAGTTGGTTCATATTTGATGGTTGATATGGCCCATATTGCTGGACTAGTTGCCGTTGGCTTGCACCCTACTCCAGTTGGAGTTGCTGATATCGTTACTACTACTACTCATAAAACTTTAAGAGGACCTCGTGGTGGTATGATCCTAGCCAATGCTGAATTAGGTAAAAAACTTAACTCAGCTGTCTTCCCAGGCACACAAGGTGGGCCACTAGAACACGTTATTGCTGGTAAAGCTGTTGCCTTTGGCGAAGACCTTCAACCAGAATTCAAAACTTACATGGAACAAGTTGTTAAAAACGCTGCTGCAATGGCTAAAGTCATCGATGCCGCAGACAATCTTTCTGTTTTAACTGGTGGTACTGACAATCACTTGCTAAATGTTGTTCTAACAGATTGTGATTTGAATGGTATGGAAGTACAAAACTTACTCGATTCTATTCACATCACAACTAATAAGGAAGCTATTCCAAACGATCCATTGCCTCCAAAATATACTTCTGGATTACGTCTAGGCTCTCCTGCTATTACTTCAAGAGGTTTTGACGAAAAAGATTGTGAAGAAGTAGCTCACATCATCGTTGATGCTATTAAATATCACGATAATCCTGAAAAATTACAAGAATTGGATGCACGTACTAAAGCATTGACTGACAAGCATCCTATCAGATAATAATCACTCAAGCAGAGTTTAGGCTCTGTTTTTTTGTTGACTTTTTTCACAAGAGTAATTATCATAGGTTTAAACATTTGAACATACCAAAGGAGGAATATCATGGCTGAAGAAACTATGAATCTTTTTAAAAAAGGCATGCCGATTTTTTCTATCTTTCAAGATGAGAATCGACAAAAAATCATTTTACTACTATGTAAAAACAAAGAATTAACTGTCAATCAAATCACCGATCAGTTAAACCTATCACGTCCAGCCGTTTCACATCATCTCAAATTAATGCTAGATGCCAAAGTTATTGCTGTGAATAAAGTTGGTAAGGAAAGATTTTATCGTGTTTCATTAGATGATACTGTACAATTGTTAAAAGCATTGACTATCTCTCTAGAAAAAAGTATTTCATCCAAATAAGATGAAATTTATTTTTTATTCATTATGTTTAAATGTTTAAACCTATAATAAGGAGAATACTATGACTACTATATTTGATTCGTTAACTTTAAAAACTAATACTACCATCAAGAATCGTTTCGTAAAGGCTGCCATGAGTGAGACTTTAGGCGATTCAAAATATCAACCAACAGAACAAACTATCTCACTCTATCAAGCTTGGGCTAATGGTGGAACTGGTCTACTCATTACTGGAAACGTGATGGTCGATCGTAACGCCCGTGGTGAATTTGGAAACATCGTTGTTGATCACAATCAAAATTATAATCTATTAAAAAAATGGGCTCAGGCTGGAACCACTAATAATACCAAAATTTTTCTGCAATTAAATCATCCTGGAAAACAATCTCCCAAAACTATTACTAAACAACCAGTCACTCCTAGTGCTGTTCCCATGACAGGGTCAAATAGTTTTGCCTTTAATTCACCCAGAGCTTTGAGCCATGCAGAAATAAAACAAATCATTGCTAAGTTTGTTGATGCTGCAGTAATCGCTCAGCAAACTGGTTTTTCCGGAGTAGAAATTCACGCTGCTCATGGATATTTACTCAACCAATTTCTTTCACCACACGATAATCAGAGAAGTGACGAATATGGCGGTTCTCTAGAAAATCGCATGCGTATCATCACCGAAATTTATCAAGGTATCCGCGAAAAAGTTGGTCGCAACTTCCCTATAGCATTAAAAATCAATTCATCTGATTTTCGACCTGATGGTTTTTCTGAAGAAGATTCACTCAAAGTAATCCAAAAAATGGATCAATTAGGTATCGACTTGATAGAAATATCTGGTGGTAACTATGAGAATCCAAAAATGCAAGGGATCGGCAAAGGTGCTTTCTTCATCGATTATGCCAAAAAAGTCAAGCAAACAATCAAGACTCCTATCATTGTTACTGGTGGTTTTAACACTGCTAATGGTATGGAATCAGCCATCCAAAATAAAGAGACTGATTTTATCGGACTCGCTCGCCCATTAGTTATGGTCCCTGACTTGCCCAACCAACTAAAATGGGGTAACTTTACTTCTGTGAAACTAAATCATCTGACCACTGGTTCAAAAAAATTAGATAAAAAAGTCGGGTCTTTGATTGGGTTAAGTTTCTACCAACAACAAATGTCACGAATCGCAGAAGGTAAAAAAGTTCAACCCACCACCAATGCCTGGGGCGCTTTATTATTTTCTCTCAGACACCAAGGTTTATCTGCTTTAATGCCACAACGGAATAAGGAGTAAATCATGAAAAAAATCTTAGTTGTTTTAACAAATACAATCAAATATTTAGGTACACAACAAGCTACTGGACTCTGGCTAGGCGAAGCTACCGAATTTGTCGACGAAGTTACCAAAATAGGTTTTGCAGTTGATTACGTTAGCCCCAAAGGTGGTTTCGTTCCCTTAGATCCTCGCAGTTTCAAATATACTGACAAATCTACTATGGATATTTATAGTAGTTCCGATTTTCAACAACGAGCTTTAACTAATTCATTAAAACCTGAAGAAATCAATCCCAAAGATTATCAAGCTATTTATTATACTGGTGGCCACGGTGTAATGTGGGACTTTCCTACCGATCAAAAATTACAAAAAATCACTAACGAGATTTATCAACAAGGTGGCTTCGTAACTTCGGTCTGTCACGGTATTGCTGGACTACTAAATGTCAAAGATGATTCAGGTAATTACTTAATCGCTGGCAAAAAAATAACTGGTTTCACGACTGCTGAAGAAATTCTTGCTGGAAAAAGAAAAGTTGTTCCCTTTTTGAATGAAGATGTTGCTAAGTTACATGGCGCTAATTTTCAAAAGAAACGAGCTTATAAAGAGTTCGCTATTCAAGATGGACAATTGATCACTGGTCAAAATCCATTTTCAGCTCGTGCGGTTGCTAAAAAATTAATCATGGCTCAAAATGAATCTCACTAAAATTAACGGTGAGATTTTTTAATTACCTAAAATAAGACATTTATACCTAATTCGTGATATTATAATTTTAATATTATCGCTTACATGTATAATCATGTTTACTTTCTTTGGGGGTGTCTTAATGAAATTATTTAATGTAAAATTTTTATTTCTTCTAGTTTTCTTGCTTACTTTAGGACTAATTAATCAACCAATAACAATCCAGGCTGCGGCACCAACAAAGGATGAAGTTTTTGAAAATGCTCCTGCCGGATTAAATTTAGACGGTTTGATTGAAGACCCAAATTACGAAAATGGTACTAACGATGCATCTTTGAACAAAGACTTCCCTGTCAACATCGTAGAAATGCTAACAAAAGATGGTGGTCAAGACCAAATCAGCTCTTTTTGGGGCAAGAAATATAAAGATAGCGACGATACCAAACTATATAATTATTTTGATTTGACTAAAGATCAGACAATTTCTGCTTGGATTTATTACGGAGATGTTTACCATAATTATCCAACTGGTTCAAACATTGACAAAGAGAGTGTTTATACAGATGGTATGAAGGATGACAAAACTCCTGATGGGTTAGCTTTGGTCTTACAAAACGACGATCGTGGAGCAAAAGCAATTTCCACCGCTATCGGTGGTGACAAAATCGGTTATCCTTCTTATGGCGAAACACTTGGAGTTTGGGGTGGTAGCACTGTTGATCACTCTCCACTTAGTTCATCGATTAAATCGCTAAACATATTAACTTATCCAGAAGATACAGTGTACAATCAAAAATTACAAAACGGAGCTATTCAAAACAGTTTTGCTCTTGAATTAGATGCCCTTCAGAATTTCAAAAAGCCAAGTACTAAAATGACTGGTATTAGTTATGAAACAATTCAAGGAAAAGACGATTACTTTGACATTGCAGATGGTTACAAAGGACAACACATTATGTCTGGATATCCTGGTGATGCAACAACATACAACGACTATGCAACAAAAGGATTCACATCGGCTGCTTTTACTAACGCCAAAGGTTATTACTTTTCACAAAGTTATAATTCAGGTACTTCCAATAATATCCAGATCAGTGGCTACTATTCAGGCAATTCTGAAGATATGAATGTTAACAAAGCTTGGAAACATTTGACTTTCAAATACAAAAAAGATGGTTCCTTCACTTACCGTTTCAATGATCAAGAACTAGACGGAACTGCTAAACCTCTTAACGAACTTAGTGCTGGTAATGGAACAATTGATACATCCAAACTCGGTGACGGTAAATACGTTCGTTGGGGCTTTACGGCATCAACTGGTTCTCAATATTCAGCTCCAAACGATGTCGCAATCGTCATGCAACAAATGCCAAGTACCGCTAACGTTCAAAGTTCAGTTAAATTACTCGACATGTCACAATACAATTCTGATGATATCTTGGGTCGTGAAATAAGTGACTTAAAGAATGACTCAAATTATAGAGATGGTATGCTTTCTCTCTTTATCAATAAAAATAGTTACAACGTTGCTAATAATGACAAATTACTTTTTAAATATGGCTTAACTTACAATTCAGGAACGCTAGAAACGGGAGAAATCAATACAACCTTAGATTTACCTGAAAATGTTAACTTCACTCCGGGAGTTTCTGAGTCGGTTGACGATGGTAGTATTGGTCAATTAGTCTATGACGATGGCACTACTCAAGAGATTCTACCTTCAGATATTACGCAAAATTCTGATGGCTCCAACAGTATCAAATTAGAGCTTAAAACAATGGACACTAGTGGTCAAAAAGCAACGATTTATTTATATGGTCAAGCTTCTGCAACTACTACCCCTAAATTAGTCAATGGTACTCCTACAACATTCAATAGCCAAAACTACATTGAAAATATTACTACTCCAACGTTTATTATCAATGATCAATTAAATCTTGATGCCACTCAATTAAATCAAACAATTGACAGCGATAAAGATGCCACGATCAAAGGTACTATTAACTACGTCAATAAATCTAAATTTAATGGCGACGACCTTACTTTACATACTAAAATCAATGGTACTCAAATGGACGATACTAAATACAGTACGACTTCCGATACTGCCACGACTGACTTTTCAATGATCATGACTAATGCCTTGTCCGATGGTAGCCCATTAAAAATCGGTAAAAATACTATTGAAGTTTATGTAACTGATTCCTTAAAACGGGTCTCTAATACCGTCACTTATACGATAACTGTCAATGATTACAAAGATTTGATTTTGACTGCTACTAGTCCCGACCCTATGAAGGTTAAAATTACTGACCCTATTCAATTGGATAGTGAAGTTACCTATAGCGATGGTTCTAAAATTGCTGAACTAGGTTACTTAGACTATGCTTACTTAAAAATTGACGACAATAAATTTGAAAAAGTACATATAGATGGTGGTGGTAGTGTTGGTGATGTCACTACCTTATTCATAAAATTAACAGCCGGAAAACTAGATGTCGGCGAACATACGCTTTACTTCTATGTCAACGATGGAACTAGAGATTCCAACATCGTCGAATATCACATAACAGTCACTAATAAAACCTTACTTTTAAAAGCTAATGATGATGATACCACTCAAATTGTTCAAAATAACGCTAATGTAAAATTACGCGGAACTTACCATTATGAGGATAATTCTGATTTCATCAATAAAGTCACTTCGGTTAAGTATCAAATTACTAACGAAGATGGTACTAAACAGGCAATTGTCACTAAAGAAATCCAAACTGATGATAGTACTGCTGAATTTACCTTAACTTTGAAACCGATCGGAGCGGATTTGTTTGACAATTCCTCTGAACAAACTTTAACCGACTATCTCAAAACTGCCACCGGTTTAAAAGTTGGCAAGAATGAAGTATCTGTCAAAGCTTATGACGGTGATGATGCTACCTCTAACACTGAAACTTATACTATCAACGTACCAACTCTTGATCCAACAATTGAATCTGACAGTTTAACCGTTGATTCAATTGAACAAATGAAACTTCCATTATCGTTGAAATTCACTTATTCCGATGCAAATTATCAATTACAATCAAAAGATTTGGCTACTTTCACTCAAGTTAAAGACAATGACGATTCAACTATGACTGTCTTGAAAAAGCCTGAGACTTTCACTACAACACCTTATCAATTCAACATCAAATCCAATTGGAATAATGATTTAGTCGAAGGTCAAAACACTGTTTCGGTTTATACGATGGATCGTTATTTGAGAAAATCCAACGTATTAAATTATCAGATGAATATCTTACCTTCTGGTACTCGAATCGAAGTTGGAAATTATCGTTTCAAGACGATTGATCCTAAAAAAGAAATCGCCGACTACGTTCAACGTGATGGTGCCTGGAATATTGAAATCAATAGCTATCAAGATAAGTGGGTGTTAAAAGCCAAAGCTAGCAATATGTTGCGTCAAGATATCACTGGTAATTACTCTGAATTATCTGACTTATCTTTGGTAAACAAAAAGACAGAAAATGGAATTGGCACTGATTTAATAAATAATCCTATTATTGCAACTGGTGACAGTACCGGTTCTGCTTTTCCAATCTCCTATACGCTTTTTGGAAACGACAGTGATGCAAATTCTGGTATTCTTCTAAAGACTGACGGCACACCACTTGAAGGTGAATATCAAAGTATGATTACTTGGTCAATTGATGATTCAATTTAAAAAGATTCCCCAATGATTTAAAAATCAAAGGGGAATCTTTTTTTATAATTACTGAATATTAAAACGTAGCATATTGTGTATCATTTACGCTAATCCATTCATCAGTTGCAACACGATACTTTATTTGTATCTATTTGTCCTTCTCAAGAAATACAGCAGCTAATGCTTCCCCATAACACACTCTAAGCGGCTTAGCCGCAAAGAGTGTGTAAAAAAATAGATCTTATCAAAATTGATAAGATCTATTAATAACTAATCTCCCGTATCCATAGAAAGATTTGCTTTTTTAACTTTGTGTTCATAACGAGAATAAAGCGTGAATCCAGTCAAACCGAAGACCACTGGACCAAGAACGGTCCAAAGAGCATCAGTATAGGCACCTTCCATTAATGGTTGTAGCAATGTGAAGATAATTGCAAATGCCAATACTAAGAAGACAATTATAGAAACTGTCCACATGGCCTTCTTATTTTTATAGAACAAGTAAGGTTTCTCAATATCCTTGTTCATATTAAAGAATGGATATGCTCCTACTAAGAACAAGTATGGAACAGTCGTTGAAACGTTAGCCATCAATGTCAAAACATTGTATAGAGCTTTGGCATTCTTACCACCCATATCAACGATCAAAATCAAAACAATAACAACGATTGCTTGCATCCACATTGCATAAGCAGGCATACCATGTTTGTTTAATTTAGTAACTTTTTCAGGCCAAAAGTCTTTTGGTGTACCCAATACGAATGATTTCAATGGTGAATAAATCAAAACGAAGAAGGAACCCATATAAAGGATAAACATATCAAAACCAGTGAAACGTGCCAGCCATTCACCTAAAGTAATCGCTGCCGCACTACCCATTCCGGTATGAATCCCGAATTGATAACCAAGGTTACTCATCATAACATAAGTAATATTTCCCAGGTTAACGTTACCTTTAGCAATAACTGAATTCCAGTTGGCACTCATAGCCCAAAAGAGAATTGTTAGTGAATAAAGTACTGTGATAACAATAGCTGAAATCAAAACACCACGTGGAAAATCACGCTTAGGATTCTTCATACTATCAGTAACACCACCGACAGATTCCATACCACCGTAAGCAAAGATTGCATAAACGATGAAGGAAACCATCCCTAGTGGTGAAGCGAAAGCTGGATTTGCCGAATGGATAAAGGTATCTAATCCTTGAACTGGTTCAGCTGTGTTAAAACCTGACATGAAGAAGACTGACAAACTCAAAACAAAGAAGATAACTTGCAAGAGGATCATCATGATACCACCGAAGTTAGAAACTTTAGTAATTTTTTCAATACCTTGTGAAGCGGTAAATGTAACGAAAATGATCCACAAAACAGCCAAAATACCAATAACTTGTGTGGCGCTTAGTCCGAACATTTTCCAAGTTTGAGTTGTATCATGTCCAGCAAAGGTCGTAGACAATGGAATCCAAACTTTTGAGGAAGTGGAGACTAGCCAAACTTCCCATGAAGCTAACCACATAAAGGTTCCGATGAAGGCCCATTTAGGTCCAACGGCTCCATCGATCCAAGAATAAATTCCACCTTTAGCTTCGTTAAAAGCGGAACCATACTCTGCCATCATAAATCCTACTGGAAGGAAGAAGAAGACAGCGGCAAAAACATACCAAACAATACTTGCTAATCCCATCTGCTCATATGCAACAGTTGTATTAGCGAATCCAAAAATAGCCGTGAAAATCATCATTATCAAACTAAATAACGTGATCGTTTTCTTCGGCGAATTACCATCATTCATTTTTAAAACCCCTCATTTAATTTTCAATGTACAAATTTTTATAAATGGCAGATTGCAAGAAATAACCGAACACTTTTTAAAACTTAATATTTTCCATAA
>OMJG01000774.1_pt1 | contig 21797 bp, 23 predicted proteins | sample 1646431 | NCBI WGS metagenome assembly OMJG01 (sample SAMN03771674, study PRJEB25209) | food metagenome | isolation source: Cotija cheese | place: Mexico:Jalisco,Michoacan | collected 2011-12-12
AACTTCTAGTGCCGCGTCCCCCATTGCCTCACTCTGCGCCACTCCGGTGTTGATCTTCAGGTAACCTGCTACCGCGCTATCAGCCACCAGAAGGTAGAACTCGCTTCCGGCCATCCGCAGTTCCGCAAGGAGCACATCACGGGTGAGGGACTGCTGGATGTAAATCTCTATGTTCTCCGGGGTGTTTTGGTCTCCGAAGGCCTCGACAAACGTATCCACGCTGATCGCGACCAACACGTCAACATCCGCCTCACGGCAACGCTTTAGCTCTATCGTCACCCGATCAGCATAATTCCGGTATAGGCGATGGTGCCAACTAGTATCGTCGCGAGCGCCGCTAGCGCGAACGGCCGCAGGCCAACTCCGAGCAGCTCCCGGATTTTTACACCGCATCCCAACCCGAACATGGCGGCCGCGAGAAGCGCGGTTTGCAGGCCGTTTCCGATGCTTAACACCGCGCCTGGCAGATCCACAAAGGAACGAAGAACTACCATCGCTAAGAACCCAATGATAAAGAGAGGGACGATCGGAGGGAGCTTCATCTTGCCGCCCACCGCGCCATTCGCCCGATAGGTCCAGCGCTGACGGAGGCTCAACACTGCGACAACGGGTGCCAACAGCAAGACGCGTGCGAGCTTCACGATCACGGCAACCGTCAGTGCGCTTCCACCAAGGATTTCCCCGATCGCCACCACCTGAGCGATCTCGTGAGTGCTACCTCCGGCCCACATACCGGCCGTCTCGCTATCCATACCCATGAGACCCGTAAGGAACGGCATCAACGGAATCATGAGCGTCCCGAAGATTACCACGAGGGCCACGGCTGTGACGGTGTCCTTCTCGTGTTCGTCATTGGGATCGGTTACCCCCGCCGCACCAGCAACCGCCGCGGCACCACAGATGGAGAATCCGCACGCCACGAGTAGAGTCAATCGTGGTGGTACCCGCAGCAGCTTACCTAGCAGAATCGTCCCGAAGATCCCGCCAACCACCACGCAGATCACCACGAGGATAAGCGGCAGCCCCAGATCAACGATGTCCGAGAGCACAAGGCGCAGTCCAAGCAGAACAATCCCCGCCCGCAGCAGCTTCTTCGAGGCGAACTGAATGCCTGGATCAAGACTCGCGGGCAGCCGCACGGTGTTGGTCAAAACAATCCCAAGGATGATCGCCAGGATCACCGGGCTGAGGACGGGAACAAGCTGGCCCACTCCAAACGAGATCCCGGCAGCTGCAAGCGCAAGCAGCGTGCCGGGAAGCACGCGCCGGAATCTTCCCTTTTGCGCTTGGTGGCTTCCGGTTTCTGAAAGGGCTTCGGTAGTTTTCACGATGTCCATGATCTCCCGAATCAACCCGGCAGAGTAGAGTCAGTTCACGTTAGGGTTACAAGCATTACTTGTTACTGAGGAGCCTACATGGATGCAGAACCAGATCTAGCGGCCCTACGCGCCCTCACCATGATCGCGGAACACGGCAGCATTTCCGCGGCCTCCCACCACCTAGGATTGAGCCAACAGGCCCTATCCCTAAGGGTCCGTGCCCTAGAATCGCACCTTCATGTGCGTCTCCTAGCCCGCTCACCGCGTGGCTCACACCTCACCCCATCTGGTGAACTCGTAGTTGGCTGGGCCCGCGCCGTCCTCAGCGCCGCGGAGGATTTCACTCAGGCGCTGACCTCTCTCCACAATAGCCGCGACAACACGCTGAGCATCATGGCTAGCCTGACAATTGCCGAACATCTCCTACCCGAGTGGATAGCCAGATGGCGCGGCCAGCTGGGAGACGACGGCACTGTTGCCAAGCTGACCGCGGCCAATAGCACCACCGTCATCGCGGCCGTCAACGAGGGAACGGTAGACCTCGGGTTCATCGAAACTCCCACTATCCCAGCAGATCTCGGCTCTGTAACCGTCGGGCACGACACCATCGAGGTTGTCACCTCCACCAGCCACCCGTGGGCCCAAACCAAAACGATCTCCAGCGAAAAGCTCGCCCACACCCCGCTGGTTCTCCGCGAATCGGGTTCCGGTACCCGCCGCGCCCTCGAGATAGCCCTCGAGCGAGCTGGCAGTCCACTCACGGCAGAGCCCGCCGCCGTGATCCCCACAACCCTCGGGGTACGTAGCTCCATCATGGCGAACACGGCCCCCGGAGCGCTCAGCTCTCTGGCCATCGCCGAGGATGTCCGGTCCGGCCGCCTCGCTCGCATCCACGTTCGTGGCCTAAACACCCAGCGCCCCTTAACCGCAATCTGGGCTGGTGAACGCCCCACCCCGGCGGGCGCAACCTTCCTAGCATCGATCACACAAGCATCCCAGAAGTAACCATGGTCTCGAACTCAGAATCGGCAATGCAGAACTTCCAGCGCCGCACAATGATCGTTCTCCTCGTGACGCAGATAGTTGGAACTGTTGGCGTGGGCGCTGCACCTTCACTCGGCATTCTTCTTGCCAGCGAGGTGACTGAGAACGAGGCATGGGCCGGTCTTGCCCGCACGGCCAGCACGCTGGGAGCCGCGCTGCTCGGTATCCCCCTCGGAAATCTTGCGGCCCGCAAAGGCCGCCGCGTCGCGCTTTCCAGCGGCTGGCTGATCGGAGCGATCGGCAGCGCCATTCTGGTCCCCGCCGCGCAGTTCAGCCTCACGGTCCCCCTATTCGCCGGACTCCTACTGATCGGCTCCGGCTCTGCTGTGAGCCTGCAGTCCCGATTCGCGGCGACCGACCTAGCCAGCCCTCAAAGCAAGGGCCGTTCGCTCTCACTCGTTGTCTGGGTGGGCACGATTGGCTCCGTGCTAGGCCCGAACCTCGGGGTCCCCGGGCGCGTGGTGGGCACACACACCGGGCTCACGGTCTATGCGAGCGCGTTCCTCATCGCGGCCTCCTGCCTCGGACTCGCCTCTCTCCTCATCTTCTTCCTGTTGCGGCCCGATCCCCTCTTGACCGCACGCGCGGGCACCGCCGCCGCCGAGCACCCTCGCCCTAAGCACCGCATCCGCGCGCTGACATCAGGGCTACGCACTAGTACGCGCCAGCGCCAGGGCGTACTCGCTATTCTCACCGCACAAGCCATCATGGTTGCCATCATGACGATGACCCCGGTCCACGTAGTTCACCACGGCGGCACAATCGAGTTGGTGGGGATCACGATCAGCATGCACATCCTTGGCATGTATTTGCTGGCCCCCGTGGCGGGCTGGATGGTGGACCGCTTCGGGTACCACGCCCCGATGTTTGTTGGTATCGCGATCCTGACGGCCTCGCTGCTCATCGGGGCGATCTATCCCGACTACATGCCAGCTATCGTGGCGTCCCTGATCCTGCTCGGGCTCGGCTGGTCCTTCATGAACGTTGCCGGCTCGGCGCTCTTCGCCACGGCGGTAGAGCCCGATCTCCGGGCATCAGCCCAAGGCGGCGTGGACGCGATGGCCAACCTGTCCGGAGCAATCGCGGCCTTCATCGCCGGTCCCCTACTTGCAGTTAGCAGCTTCGCCGCGCTTTGCCTGATCGCCCTTGCTGTGCTAGTTCCTGTGACGGTGAGTCTGGTTCGTCGTCGTCGTTAAAGAATCTCACGCGCCAACAATCGGAGCGACTCCTCGCGCCGGACCCCACGATCCACATCGTCTCCGGCATAGGCACCAGCGACGGGACTGACCATCACCTCGTCCGCGCCAAGCCGGGTCGCGAGCGCCGAAATCCCCTCGGCAACGTGCTCTGGCGTCCCCACAAACATGGAATCGGGACCGGGCGCGGGCGCCATGAACTCGCGAGCGGCCCAATCGTAGTTCTCCATCTCGTCCACCGTGGCCTGCGGCTCCACCTTCCCACCGCTACGCAGCCGCGCGTTGCTCAGCTTCTGGGGAAGGGCCAGTTTGTTTGCTTCCTCCGCATTTTCGGCGACGACGACGTTCACCGGCACCAACGTCCTCGGCTCAGGGAAACTCGCCGAGGGAATAAAGCTCTCGCGGTAGAGACGAAGCGTCTCGTCGATCCCAGGCATTCCGAAATGATTGGCGAACACATAGGGCAGACCGAGCTGGCCAGCAGCCTCGGCAGAGTAGGCGGAGGAACCAAGAAGCCAAATGTCCGGAGCGGTGGACATGGCAGGAGTGGCACTCAGGTCAAAGGGGCGTCCGGAAATCTCCACGTGCACGCGCTCGCCCACGGGCGTTTCGCCGCCGCCGAGTAGCTCCCGGAGCAGGGTGACGTCGCGGACGTAGTTCTGGACGCCGTCGCCCGGTAGCGCCTGACGGAGCACCGCGGCGGTAAGTTGATCAGAGCCGGGAGCGCGCCCCAACCCCAAATCAACACGTCCGGGCAGCATTTCGGAGAGTAGTGCGAACTGCTCAGCCACGGCGAAGGGAGCATGATTGGCCAACATAACGCCGCCAGAGCCGAAGCGGATCTGTGAGGTTCCCTCAGCGAGGAACGGGATGAGCACGGAGGGAACGGTAGAGACGATCGCTTCCATGTTGTGGTGTTCGGCCACCCAGTAGCGGGTGTAGCCGAGCCGATCGGCCTCGCGTGCAAGGGCTTGGCTGGCGAGCAGGGCATCACGGCTGGTCTGCCCGCGGCGCAGTGGAATGAGATCTAGGACGCTGAGTTTCATGGCCTCACTCTACGTACCGGGTGGCACGGTCGGCCACCACGGCGGCGTACTGTTCGGATGCGTTGTAGGCCAAGATGGCAGAGTACCAGCCTTCTTCGGTGGTGAGGTCACCGCCGCGCTCGCACAGGAGGGTTGCCGCGGTAAGTGCTGCATCGTCGATCTGGTGCGGGTTGGCTTCGCCATCACCGTTGCCGTCTTGGGCGTAGATCTCCCACGTTTCGGGGATGAACTGCATGGGGCCAACGGCGCGGTCCCACTCGGTGTCTCCGTCATAGGATCCGCCATCAGTATCGGGGACGGCCGCTACCGATTCTCCGCCGTCTAGGGCAATCCCGATGATTTCCGGGGTCACAAGGCCGTCCGAGGCGATCGTCGCTCCGCCGTGGCTGCCGTGACCAGATTCCGTGGCGCCGATGGCCGCGAGAGTGTTCCAACCGATTCCGCATTCGGCTAGCGCTACAGCGGCCTGCGCGTATGCCTGCAGGGCGCGCTCGGGAATGCCCGTATCCTCTGCGGTGCGCTCGATCCATGTCTCGTCGGTCAGATCGGGGATTTCCTGCGGAGGAACTGCCCGTTCGGATGCCGAGGTGCTACAGGCGGTGGCCCCTAGTGCGAGCAAGATCGCGAGCGCTAGGGCTTTCCTCACTCGCGCGCCGAATACCGTAGGAACTCCTCCGCGTACCGATCGCGTCCTAAACCGCCATTAACCGCGCCTTGGCGCGCCAGCTCCCACACGTATTGGGTCATGAATGCCATGTCCTCGAACTGAGTAGCGTGGCACTGGACCGCTTGTGCCTTCTTCTCCACCTGCCCCGGCGTTAGCTGAACGTAGTGGTTGGGATTGTGGTGTCCCTGTAGCCACACTTCCTCTACCATCCACGGATCCAATCCCGAGGCTTTGAGCTCACGGAAGGCGAAAGGATTGCGGGAGGCTGGGTATATCGCCTGGATCGCTGCCTCGCCTACCGCGCGGTGATCCGGGTGGGAGGCCGCGAGGTTCGTCCAGTTGTGTTCCGGAGTCATGGTGATCACCAGGGTGGGCCGGTGGATACGGATTTGGGCCACAATGTCGCGGACTAACTCCGATGTGGCTCGAACTTCGCCATCGAGGTGGCCGAGGAACGTCACGTCATCGATCCCGAGGCAAGCAGCGGCAGCGCGCTGTTCAGCCATACGCACGCCGGCGATCTGGTCCTGTCCCTCTTCCTTGAAACCACCGGCATCGCCCGCGGTGGCCACAACTAGTCCAACCTCAGCGCCCGCTTCGACGAACTGAGCGAGCGCCCCACCCGAGCCAACGTCTGCATCGTCAGGATGGGCAAATACTCCAAGCACTCTCTCGTGTTCCACTAACGTCCTTCCTCGAAAACCGCGGCAACCTGGGGGATCGCCTCGCAGTATTCATCCAACATCTCCTTCGCCGCATCCACCGAATCCACGAGTGGATGCAGCGCTAGCGCCTTCCACGCCGTCTCACGATCCTTGGTTCGAACCGCATCGATCACGAGCGTTTCGCACGCCTTTACTTGCGTCACGAGGCCAAGTTCGGCACCTTCTAGCGGCGCCAGCGCCACGGCTACCGGACCACGTTGGTCCACCGTACACGGAACTTCGATGATCGCGCTGTCCGCGAGCGCCGGGATAACACCCGCGTTTGCCACACCTAGGATCATGCGGGCAGGCCGTCCACCCGAGAGGGCAGTCATAAGGTCCAAGGCAACTTCCTGATAGCCGCCGTCTAGATCTTCCTCTTCGCGTTCTCCGGCGCCAGCAACCTCGCGGGCCTCGGCCATATACGTTTCTTCGCGTTCGCGATGCGTGCGATCCCAGAGGGCCGCAGCCTCCTGCGGCTGGCTGTGGGCGGCTTGATAGAAATCCCCCTGCTGGGCCGAAAGGAACTGCCCGCGGGTCTGGGCCTCATCGCGGATCTGGGCCACGGCCTCGCGGTTACGGTAGTAGTAGAAAAGGTATTCGTTGGGCAGCATGCCAAGGCTCCGCACCCAGTCCAACCCGATGAGGCGCGCTTCCTCCATTTGGGTGAGCAGCTCCGGGTCCTCTAAAAGACGCGGGAGAAGTTCCTCGCCATCCTTCGTGGCGCTCCGTAGCCAGCCGAGGTGGTTAAGCCCGATGTAGTCATAGTCCAGCTCGGATTCGCTGGTTCCAAGCGCCCGGGCCGCCCGGCGCACCAGTCCGATCGGGGTATCGCAAATGCCGATCACCCGTGGCCCGAGCACCTCGCGCATCGCTTGAGTGATGATCCCCGCAGGGTTCGTGAAGTTGATGACCCAAGCGTTCGGGGCTTCCTCTTTGACGGCCCGCGCCAAATCCAAGGCCGCCGGGATCGTGCGCAGCGCGTAGGCGTATCCGCCAGGTCCTACGGTTTCTTGCCCCAAGATCCCGTGGCTGAGCGCGATGAGCTCATCGCTTACTCGTCCTTCGGTTCCGGCAACGCGCATCGCTGAGAAAACGAAATCTACCCCGCGCACAGCCTCGCGCAGGTCCGTTCCCGTCACAATCCGCGGCTTTCGCGCGATTGGGAGCTGTTCCAACACGTCCGCCATCACTTCAAGGCGTTCGGCGGACACATCGTAGAGGCGCAGCTCGCTCACATCTAGATCGTCACGGCGGCTGAGCGCCTCAACAATCTGAGGGACCCGGAAGCCTCCGCCTCCAATTATCGTGAGTTTCATTGAGCGCTTCCTCCATCCGCGGGTGATAATGGTACGCAGCATCGTAACACCGGAAGGAGACCCAATGAGAGCCGTAGTGATCGGCCCACTGTTTCTGGATGTCATCTTCACCGGCCTCGAACGGCTCCCTCACGCTGGCGAAGAACTCTGGAGCGATACGTGCGAGATCACCGCAGGCGGCGCCGCTAACCAAGCCCGTGCGCTCGCCCGGCTGGGAGTCCACACGAGTTTGTGTTCGTACGTGGGCCAAGACTCCCCAGGACGGCTAGTGCGCTCCATTTTGGCCGACGACGACGTGTCCCACTCCCTCCTTGCCCCCATTCCGCGTCAGGCGGTCACGGCGGCAATGAGCCTTGCGGGCGATCGCGCCATGGTCTCCAATGGGAGCAATGAGGCACCGCCGCTGTCCGGTCCGGCACCTGACCTTCTTATGGGGGACCTGCGTGCTCTTGCCGCTAATAGTGAGGTTGTTGCGCGGTGGCGCGCGGCTGGGACACTAGTGATTGCGGATGTTGGGTGGGACGAATCGGGAGTTTGGAGCCTTACGGATCTCGAGCCGTTGGCGCTAGCGGATGTGTTCGTTCCCAACGAGGATGAGGCCCGCGCCTACACCCGCACCGAATCCGCTGAAGCTGCTGCTGCGGCTCTCGTGCAGCGGGTGCCTCACGTGGTGGTCACGCGCGGGGCTGACGGCTGCGTGGGGGCTGACTCCCACGCCGTTACCTCTATACCGGCGTTTCCCGCAAAGGCAATTGACGCCACGGGGGCCGGGGACGTTTTTTCCGCGGCCCTCGGATGGGCGCTCCTTGACGGTGCTGACTTGCGTGAGGCCATGCGGGCCGCGAGTGTTGCCGGGGGCCTAGCGACGGAGGCTCCCGGCGGGACGGGAGCACCTACTGTGGAGGAGCTGCGTGCTGCAGATCTCTGAGAGCCGCCACCATATCGTCAATTCGCCGGCGGTCCCAGACAACACCGGGATCGGGCTCGATGTAGGTCAGCACGGTTGCTGCCACCATATAGGCTCCTGGAGCCCAGTCCGCAGCCACGTTGGCTCCAAATGCCCGCATGGGCCGCGGCGTTCTTATCTCAGTATCCCCCAGAGAGTTCCGCGCGAGAACGCCGGTCATCGTAGCTCCCGATGCCCGGCTCATGAACTCGAAACCTTCGGGGCCACTCAGCGGGGCCCGAAGCCGGTATCCCAACAGCGCGGTGAACTGGGCGTAGACCCGCGCCCGCAGCTCAGCAACGCGGCGATCCGTATCCGCTAAGGCTTCGGTGACAGCCCTTCTCACCTCTGGATCCTCAATACCCTGATAGCTACCGAGTAACAGCTGGTACGTGCGCCACTGCGGAGAGGAACTCACAAGATCAAGGTCCGCCGTGATGCTGACGCGGAGAATTTCGACTAAGAGCGACCGCACCTCATCCGGAGAGTCGAGGCTATCAGAGCGGTCCAAAACAAGCCGCGAAAGGACCGGGCCCAGGTGGGCTTCGGGCCCCGGCAGGCCAGCGCCGTGAGCAAGCTTGATGAGTACGTCTGCATAGAAACGATCTTTCCCAGCCCAACGGCGGTATGCGGACGTTCGCGAAACGCCCGCCTCGCGGATCACCTCGTCAAATGCGATGGAGGCGATTCCCCGCTCATTAATCAACGAAACGGCCGTATCAAGCATCCGCTTCTCAGTTTCTCGATCACTCATTCGTGCCATACCCACACTATACATGCTGTACCGTTGTTGGTACGGTTAGTACCAAACGACTCTAGAAAGGTATTGGTATGCGTACACTCATCGTCACCGAATCGTGGTTCGGCAACACAAACACTATCGGCCAAAGGATTGCTCGCGGCCTCGAAGCGGGCGGAGCAAGCGTTGAGTACCATTCGGTTGCAGACGCCCCAACCGCAATCCCCGAGGGCATCGACCTGCTCGTCATTGGCGCGCCCACCCATAACCGCAATCTCTCCACTCCCGCCAGCCGGTCGCAGGCAGCCAGCCGGTTGAATGCTGACACAAAGCCCAACGCGACCGGTGTCCGCGAGTGGCTTCCACGGCTCTCAGTTCCCGAGGGAACGGACATTGCCATTTTCGATACCGTCACGGGCAAGAACTGGATGAGCGGCTCGGCTGCCAAGGCCGCGGCAAAGAAGCTTGGCAAGCGAACTATTGACGTCATGTCTTTCGTTGTGACTGGAACCGAAGGCCCGCTCGCCGAGGGCGAAGAGGAGGCCGCACAAGATTGGGGTAAAAGCCTCGTGCGTAGCTGAGGGTAGCGCTGCCGGGAGCAGAGCTGCTGGCTGGGCTGGCTTCGCCTTGCCTAACCTCAGGCACACCGGGCAAACGCCAAGCGCTACCTCATAGCCGCATTCTGATGCACCAAGGTTCAGCTGGTATGGGCGGCTCGACAACGGACGTGGAGCTTCAGGCGGAAGATGTTCGCCATACACGGGATACCGTTCTAGGCATAACCAGTGAGGATACTGGGCAACCCCTTGAGCGAGTATTCGAGGATTCCCTGCACGATCATTGGTATTCGGCAGACGAAGCCAAAGAGTATGGATTCATCGGTTCTGGTGTAGCCAACAGCGTGATCGCACAGTTGTTGTTTCTCGAATCCTCCAGTCCGGACGCGGATATCAACTTCTATATCAACTGCCAGGGTGGGGATCCGAGCGCTATGCTCGCGATCTACGACACGATGAGCTACATCCGCCCTAGAATCTGCACGACGTACGTTGGGCAGGCCGTTGGCGTGGGAGCCATCCTGCTCGGCTCAGGCACCGCAGGGCACCGTCTGGCTCTACTCCACACGCGGATAGTCCTTCATCAGCCGAGCAATCAGGAGCGGCGCGCCAACATCCCCGATCTCATCTTGCAGGCGGACGAGGCCGTCAGAATACGTGCGGAACTTGAACAGATCCTTTCTCGCCATACTGGGCAGAGCGCAGAAAAGCTCCATCGCGACACGGATCACGATCGCGTTTTTACACCGGTCGAGGCACGGGAGTACGGGCTAATTGACCACGTCATTAGCGTGCGTGAAGGTTGGCCCAGACGCCTCAATTCTTCGCCGATCATGTGGCGCCATAGAATTTCGTCCATAGCTAGCTATGGCGCAGCTATCTTATCTCTGCTCTGGGCTGAGAATAGATATGTACAACCAAAATTGCGTATAAATGTCAAATCGGCGAAGTTACAACAGTTTATCGGCCCTACGGCGCGGTTTGGTGAGCCTTACCCATCTGGAGACCTTGGTCCTTGTTCGCTACTTTGATGGTGTAAACGAATTAGCCGTTCTAAGGAGCCCCTCATGGCAACCCAAACTCTTATTTCTTCTTGCACAGTAACCGAATGCGCCTTTAACCACGGTGGCTGCAACGCGCTGGCCATCACCGTTGACGGAGCCGACAAGGCCGCATGTGGAACCTTCACCACGATCGATGCCCGCGGCGGCGTGGAAGGCGCTCAAGGAACCGTCGGGGCATGCAAGCGCCTCGAATGCGTTCACAACAAGGATCTTCTCTGCACTGCAGGTGAGGTTGCAATCGCTGGTGACACCGCCCTGTGCACCACGTTTGAAGCACGCTAAGCACTACACGCAAGGGGCAAGGTTGAGGGGGCGGAAGACCCCTCAATTTTTATTTACCGAGTTGCCGGACTTCTCTAATCACGTCAGGTCTAGTGGACACAGGGTGTTTGAACGGAACGAAGGCAGTTGTGGCGCTCTCACGCTCGATACTCATGAGTGTAATGCCCGTGCGATCCACATCGAGGCACGTTGCTCCAAGAATATGTTCGCAACTGTCTTGCAGTTCTTGACAGGCGAGGAAGGCTCCCGTGACCTCACCTAGCATGAGGCCGTCGTAAACCGCCTGCAGATCCAGCTCGCTGTTAACGGTTTCCACAGTGGATATCTCATGCTCGGGGTACACGAAAAGGTCTGGTTCTAACTCACAGAAGAATGACTCATCCTGGATCAGCTGACACCGCTCATGCTCATCAAGGATCACATCCGCGCATAGGGGCGTAACACCACAAACGTCGTGAAGCAGGACGCGATCGTAGGTGATGACCGCAAGATATCCGCTTTCGGCAAGCATAGCCACGCGTTGGGGAAGCTCGGGAATAACGAGAGCCTTCTCTGCAGTTTCCAGCCACCGAGCTTGCCCGAGCAGATGAGCCGAAGACGCAACGATATGTACATCGAGCCGCGGCGCCTGCTTATCGATTGATAGGCGAATATCCGTGGGCAACTCATCACCAAGCGCCGGATCGTTCGCCGAAACGGCCACAACAAGATCGCCGCTATGTGTCACTCCGTGGGCAGCCGCAGTCAAGGTGAACATTGGACTCGCATGGTAGGACACCAACTCCGCTTGGCCAAGCCCGCACAGCAAACGGTAGGCGGTAGAGACGCTACGCTCCTGCCACAGGACAGGGTCGAGTGTGGTGCGAGTGAGTTTTGGATCCACAGTTCCACTCCAAATAGGCAATCAACCGTAAGTTAGGCTACCCGAACCACACCTGATTTAAGCAACGAGTCCGTCACTTAAATGGGGTGAACTGTATCACAGGTGAAGGTGATGCCCCTTGCCTTAGGCCCCTCGTCCTAGCACTGAGGCGATATGCGGAGCCAAGGCACGAAATGCTTTGCCTCGATGCGAGATCGCATCCTTTTCTGCGGGAGAGATTTCGGCAGAGGAGACCGATAGGCCCTCGGGCATGAAAATAGGGTCATAGCCGAAGCCGTTGGCGCCCTGCTTTTCGCGCATCAGCGTTCCTCGCATAACACCTTCCTCCACAATTTCCACCCCATCGGGCGTCACTAGCGCGGCGGCACAGCGAAACTCGGCCCCCCGGTAACGATCTGGAACGTCCCCCATTTGATGGAGGAGGAGTTGGAGGTTGGCGTCGTCGTCGCCATGTTTTCTACTCCACCGGGCCGAAAAAACTCCGGGTGCGCCGCCCATGGCGTCCACGCAAATCCCGGAATCGTCCGCAATCGCGATCAAGCCGGTTTCCCGCGTAATCTGACGGGCCTTGATCAGTGCGTTCCCGGCGAACGTGACCTCGTCCTCCACGGGCTCGGGAAGATCGAACTCTCTGGCGCCAATGACGTCCAAATCCGCCAGCAGCGGTTGAAGGATATTTCGCAGCTCAGCCACTTTATGTTCGTTGCGAGTGCCAAGGACGATTCTCACCAAGCGCCCCCGATGATACGGGCGTCGATAGCATTCTCGCCTAGCAGCGCCTCCCGTTGAATCTTTGCCAGCTGAGCATTGCCGATGCTTGCGAGGTCTAGGATCTTGCCCAGTTCGTCGCGAGAGAACGGCTCATGTTCGGCCGTACCTTGAATCTCGATGAACTTGCCGGATCCGGTGCCCACAACGTTCATGTCCGTGTCCGCGCGCGAATCCTCTTCGTAGGGCAGATCAAGGACCGGATGGCCGTCCACGATTCCGGCCGAGACCGCGGAGATGGAATCGGTAAGAATAGGAGCGGGTTTCATGATTCCCTTGGCCACAGCCCAGTTCACGGCGTCCGCGAGCGCCACAAAAGCGCCGGTAATGGAGGCAGTGCGCGTTCCGCCGTCCGCCTGAAGGACATCGCAGTCCAAGACGATCGTGTTATCCCCAAGGGCTTCCATGTTGACAGCAGCGCGGAGCGAGCGTCCCACCAGACGCGAGATCTCGTGGGTGCGGCCGCCAACCTTGCCGCGAACAGACTCGCGAGAGGAGCGATCGCTGGTGGCGCGCGGAAGCATCGCGTACTCGCCCGTTACCCAGCCCAGCCCGGAATCCTTGCGCCAGCGCGGCACGCCCTCCGTAAAGGAGGCCACGCACAACACCGTGGTCTTCCCGAACTTCACGAGGACGCTGCCCTCGCCCTCTTCAAGGAAGTGACGCTGAATCGTCACCGGACGCATTTCATCTACTGCTCGCCCATCGGCGCGTGACCACAAACTCATGGTTCTACTCTAGACGGTGTACGTCTCCCCCGGTTCCACCGGGCGGACCGGCCCGGCGAACACGGATTCGGCGGCCCGGCGTACATTCTCCGGCGAGGTCCAGGGTTGCAGATGCGTGAGCAGCAGCTTACGAGCGCCGGCTTCTTGGGCGAGCTGGCCCGCCCGCGTTCCGGTCATGTGGATTCCGCGAGCCTCATCACGCCCATCCTCGAAGGCCGCCTCAGACAGCAGGAGATCGGCGTGGCGAGCCATCTCAATTTCGCCGTCGCATAGATCCGTATCGCCGGTAAACCCGAAGATGACGTCTTGCTTGGGATCTGTTTCGCTCGGGCCGGTGATACGCAGGCCGACTGCAGGCACTGGGTGCACAGCGGGGAACGCCTCGATGGTCATGGGCCCCACGATAGTGCGGGCGCCCGGGCCAAAATCACGGAAGCGGAATTCGCCCGAATAGGTCTCATCCTCGGGATCGTCGCCAATCTGCCGGGTGCGGGCCATACCATCCGCTGGTGAGTACACATCCACTGCGGGGAGTGGGCCGTTGGGGAACCAACGCCGGTACACGTGCATCCCCGTGATATCCACGCAGTGATCCGCGTGTAGATGGGAGAAGAACATCGCGTCCAAGTCCGCCGGATCAAGGTAACGCAGGAGCTGACCCATCGCGCCCGGGCCGAAATCGAGCGTGATCGAGTAACCTCCAGCCTGCAGCAGGTAAGCCGAGGCGGCCCCGGCCGGTCCTGACATTGACCCGGAGCACCCGAGAACTGTCAGCTTCATCGATCCAACTCCTGTGTTGATCTGGCGTACCCAACGTCTGGCCCAATGAAACGGCGCGCAAGTGGCCCAAAGGAAGCCGGGTCCCCCGTGGCGTAAAACTCCCGGATGGGCGCTGTTTCGTGGGAGAACAGATCGTATTCTGCAAGCAGGCGGTATACATCGCGAGCCGTTTCGTCCGCAGAGGAGACCAGCGTGACGTCCGCTCCCATCACGTACCCGATAGCTCCTTGCAAGAGCGGATAGTGGGTGCATCCGAGAACCAGCGTGTCTATCTCCGCATCGATCAGTGGGCCAAAGTAGCCGGCGGCTACCTCCTGAACGTGAGGACCGGCCGTGATGCCGTGTTCTACAAGCTCAACAAAGGCCGGGCACGCGACGCTCGTTATCTGGAGATTGGGGTAGCTGCCGAACGCGTTCAGGTACGCATGGGACCTCACGGTCCCTTCGGTACCGATCACGCCTATACGGCCGGACGTTGTGGCTGAAACGGCGCGGCGCACCGCGGGCTCAATAACGCCCACCACCGGGGTTTCGTAGCGTTCGCGCGCTTCGTCAAGCACGGCGGCCGTTGCGGTGTTGCAGGCGATGACGAGCATCTTCACGCCGTGGGCCACCAGCGAATCCATGATGTCGAGGGAGTATTCGCGGACCTGTTCGAGGGAGCGCGGGCCGTAGGGTGTGCGCGCGGTATCGCCGATGTACGTGATCGACTCGCTCGGTAACTGATCCATAATCGCTCGGGCTACAGTTAGGCCCCCTACGCCTGAATCAAACACTCCAATGGGCCGTGAATCCATATCTGGACTCTAGCGACGCCGCGCCTTAATCCCCACAGCGATCAGCAGTGACTCTTGCCACCACGTCAACATCGCGTAGAGCACGGCGAGTAAATCGTCCTCATCCTCGATCTCACGGCCTTCGGCGGCCGCCTCTTCTCCAGTTAGATATGATGCACGCGTGTAAACGGCTTCAGAACTGGCTTCGTCCACGATGTCGAGCCGCGAAGACAGTACAATTCGAATGTCATTCACCGCAGCTAGCCACGCCGTGGTACGTTCATTTTCCACCCACACCACGTCATTATCGTTATCAAGAGAATCAAAAAACGTTGCCAAGTTCTCAGCCTTCTCGGCGGCCAAAGAATCTTGCGTCTTGGCTCGCAAAGAGCGTGCCAGCTCCGGATCCTCGGACATGTCTGGCAGCAGGCGAGCAATGGCTTCGTCCATGGGAATCGCCGCTTCCCGATCACGCTCGGATCCAATGCTCCACTCACTCGAGTCAGGGTTTGCACTACCTCCCTCACCGATTTCCTCACGAAGTTGTGCTTCAAGGCCCTCGAGTTCGGTGAGTTCGCTTTCGTAGAGCGCCAGAAGATCATCAGCTTCAGCGGACTCACGACGCTTCTCAATGATGTCCGTGATAGAGATCCCCAGCATCGTCCCCACGTCTGAGGCCAATCCCCGCATGAGGCGCCGCTCAGTTGAATCGGCCCGCGCTACATAGCCACCGCGTTCGATGTGAAAAGCAATCATTCAGCGTCCTCCTCAATCGTGGCCTGCAAGCCAAAGCGGTGCATCGCCTGAGCGTCCGTTTCCATTTGCTCGCGCTCACCCCGGGATACGATCGCGCGGCCCTGCTCGTGAACTTGGAGCATGAGGGTGTTGGCGCGGTCCTTGGGCATGCCAAAGTAGCTCATGAAAACCCACTCGACGTAGCTCATGAGGTTCACCGGATCGTTGTGTACAACGGTCCGCCAGTCGTGACTGGCTTCTTCTGATGGGGCGGGTACTGGGGCTGGCGCCCCCGATGGCTGGGAGTTCACGCCGTCAGTCTAGCGACCTCGCGGGCGGATAACAGTGGCGCGGGCTAAACTATTGCACATGACTGAAGGCGCGAGCACTGCTTTGCTCACCGATATGTATGAACTGACCATGCTTGATGCTGCACTCGAATCAGGGCGCGCCGGGCGCATGAGCGTTTTCGAGGCCTTCGCACGGAGGCTTCCCGGCGGGCGCCGCTACGGCGTTGTTGCCGGTACGGGACGCGTTCTCGAGGCTATCGAGAAGTTTCATTTTGGGACCGAAGAGATCGATTATCTCGCTGGCATCGGTATTGTCTCGGATACCACTTTGGAGTGGCTGGCAAACTACCACTTCAGCGGGGACATCTACGGGTACGCCGAGGGCGAATGCTACTTCCCCCACTCCCCCATCCTCACCGTCACCGGAACCTTCGCCGATACTTGTATGCTTGAGACCCTCATCCTCTCCATCCTCAATCACGATTCGGCCGTAGCTACCGCCGCTTCGCGTATGACGGCATCCGCCCGCGAACGCCCGTGTCTCGAGTTCGGGGCGCGTCGCACCCACGAAAGTGCGGCTATCCACGCGGCACGCGCAGCGGTGATCTCCGGCTTCATGGGCACCTCCGACGTTGAAGCTGGACGCACCTACGGCCTCAACATCGCTGGTACCTCCGCCCATTCCTTCACTCTCCTCCACGAGTCCGAGGAAGAAGCGTTCGCTGCCCAGATCGCCACGATGGGCGCTGGCACCACCCTGCTCGTGGACACCTACGACATTCCCCGCGGCGTAGAGCGCGCCGTTGCCGCCGCCCGAGCCGCCGGTGGCGAACTCGGCGCCGTCCGTATCGATTCCGGAGATTTGATTGCCCAAGCTTTCACAGTCCGCAAACAGTTGGATGATTTAGGGGCGACGACGACGAAAATCACCGTCACCTCCGACCTCGACGAATTCTCGATCGCGGCATTGGGTGCAGCACCGGTCGATTCCTACGGGGTTGGCACCAAACTGGTGACCGGCTCCGGTTATCCCACCGCAGAAATGGTCTACAAACTCGTCGCCCGCGAAGGCGACGACGGCCAGATGCACGAAGTAGCCAAAGCCTCCTCAAACAAGAAGAGCGTGGGCGGACTCAAGGTTGCCGGCCGCGTGCGCGACGAGAAGGGCCATTCCGCCCAAGAGCTCATCGTCTCCGCCCAAAGCTGGGAGGACGGCCTCGCCTACCTCGACCGCTCGGGAGCTCGCCCACTCCAGCACAAGCTCGTCTCTGGCGGAGAGGTTAACCAAGAGTTCGTCGGCAAGGAAGCCATCGCGGCCGCTGCGAAACGCCACGACGCCTCGCGGGCCGAACTGCCCTACGATGGCTGGCGCCTCTCCCGCGGCGAACCCGCGGTCCCCACCAAACTCGTGGACATCTTCGCGGGAGATGACTAAAGGTTCGCTCGGGTCCTACTCGTACCAACGCGCTTGCCGTCTTTACCGGTAAACACGAAGCCACCCAAGTGATGCGCGATCGTGATCTGCTCCCTGTGGATCACGGCGTGGTGGGCAAAACATAGCAGCACCGCGTTGTCGATAACGGTGGCGCCACCCTTCTCCCATTCTTGGGCATGATGGATCTCCCCTTGCTCCGGACCCCGTGTGCATCCGGGGAACTGACAGTGCCGGTCACGTCCCACAACCGCTTTTGCCTGCCGCTGGCTAAACAATCGCTGCCTGTAAGACACGTCCAGAGGTTCCCCGCGAGCATTAACGACGAAGCGTGTCATGTGACTATCGCACATGAGCCGGGCCAGTTGGCTCGGCGCCAACGGGCTGCCATCTGGAAGCGTTGCCGGGGCGAACCCTTCGAGCATGTCACCGTCTATCCCCGCGCGAATCATTGCGAGAACACCACCCAAATCAGCTTCCTGCTGCGGGCGCTGATCGAGGCACTCCCCGCGACGCCCAAGCCCGACACCTGTGGTTGCACAGGCATCGCCGGAAGAATAGATGCCCGAATCAGCCGGAGCCATCGAATCGGACAGGGGCCGCCCGCCAGACCGAGAATCTGCACCAGCCCCTTGGCCGGCACCGCCAAGTACACCTTCTGCCGGAGGCGAACCCGCGCCGGTGCTTCGCTCCAGCTCCTTACATCCGCGTTCGATGGCCTTCTCAGTCTGAACCAGCGTGGAGAAGGGCACGTGCACAAGGATCTCATGCCGAGCGATGGTGCCGTTCGAAAGTGGTGTGCTACCAGCGCAATCCCGATCTTGACCAGACCCGGCCGCCGTGCCAATTTGGGAGGAGCTCCCCGCCGCACCGAAAACTAGACCCATCAGGGCCTCGGCGTCCCGCTGTTTCGGGTGGCGATAATCGTCTTTGGCGGGCACGCCTACGATGTCGCGGAGCGCCTGCTTCAGAGCAGTTCCGTTCATGCCAGCGAGCCACCCAGACAAGCGATATCCGTTCCCGTCAGGAAAGACAGAAAACGATTCTTGGGCCGCTTCCTTCTTGACCTCAGCCTCGGCGCGAGCAGGCTGCTGCTTCACAACCCAAGACTTCACGCCCTTCTTGAAGTGCTCAACAGGCTCATTGAGTGCGATCGCTAGTAGCGCCGCTTCATCCTCCTGTGCTCGCTCCTTGAGGCGCGGCCTAATCACAGAGGTGAGAACATCCAGATAGGCATCCGACAGACGCCCCTTCTCGATTGCTTCACCGAAGAGAGGGAAGGCCGAGAATGCCCGAGCCTGCTTCATCTCCCGTCCCGTCTGGGCCTGTGATTGCATTCCGCCGCTGGTCAGGGTGTCCGCAAGCGTCCGTTCCTTGCCAGGAAGCGGCGGCTTTCTGCCATCCACGCTGGCCTCGGCCTGCCGCGTTTGCAGCTCATCTATCCGCGCGATTGCCGACAGCTTGATCCCATCCAAGTAACGACTCGCCTCTTTAACCGCAGTCAACAGGCTCGCCGCTTCCTCAAGCCCAGCCACCGAGACCCGCGTCCCACGACACAGCGCGGTTACCCGTGCCAGCGCATCCGCAAGCTCCGCACAGCCCGAGCCTTCCGAGCCGCCCTGCAGCGGACCATTAGTATCAGCAGGACTTGTGCCCATAAACGGCAGACCGCGCGAAGCTGGATCTTTACGAACCGAGACTTCCGGAGGTGTTTGGTGCTCTAAAGAAATTGGCTCTACATCGAACAACGTTGTCATCACTTTCACCACCTTTCTGATGTATCAACTCCGAAAACCACGCCTTCGAAGTCCTGTTTGATACATCGAGCCTATCGGGCGCCTCCCACACCTTTTTCTCTCAGAAAGGGCGAAACTTTAGCATCACAACTGTGATATGCAACACGTTTCGACTACGCGTTATTTCCCATCAATTGGGACCCAAACGCCGGGCGGGACCGCGTCCGTTCCCTCAGCAATTCCAACGCATAGGAGCCAGTCTCGATTTCGCATACAGACAGGCGGGCCCACCTGTCCCATACACCGAACCGGCTTCGTGACAGCCGCACCTACGTACTGGGACGCCAACCTTTAAGGAACGCGACGGAATCCTACTTCCGGCCCACAAACCAGCGCCGCACGCGCTCGATCCGAGCCTCGATCTGCTCTGAGGATGCCCGAGCAACCTCGGGACCGCCGCAGATCCGCCGCAGCTCGGCATGAACTTGGGCGTGAGGTTCCCCGGACTTTCGTGCCCACGCCGAAACGAGGCCAGATAGCTCTTTGCGAGCTTTACGCCGCCGCTGGGTTTCGCTCAGCTCCGGCACGCCGGCCGCGCCGGACCCCGCACCCGACTTCGGCGCCCCACCTTGGCGCTTCGACTGGCTGGCCTGATGCTGGCGGAGCAAAGTGGTCACCTGATCAGGCTCCAAGAGCCCGGGAATCCCGAGGAAATCGGCCTCTTCGTCAGACCCGACTTCGGCCATGGATCCGAATTCGCCGCCATCGAACAGCGCCCGGTCAAAGGCAGCATCGGATTCGAGCGCCTCGAACCCTGGCAGCGCTAGTTGATCAGACGCCTTTTCGTCGCGATTGGCGCGGGCCAATTCGTCGTCGTCCCACAAACCATCCTCGTCCTTGTGGGGGTTCTGAAGCGCGTGGTCTCGGGACTTTTCCATCTCGTTCGCAAGCTCCAGGAGCTGGGGGACGGACGGGAGAAAGATCGTAGCTGTCTCCCCACGCCGCCGCACGCGCACGAAGCGCCCGATGGCCTGAGCGAAGAACAGCGGAGTGGAAGCGGACGTGGCATAGACCCCCACGGCCAGCCGCGGGACGTCCACGCCTTCGGACACCATGCGCACGGCAACCATCCAACGCGAATCCCCCGCGGCAAACTCGGCGATCCGCCCTGATGCCGCGGAATCGTCGGACAGCACAACAACCGGCTTTTCCCCCGAGATCGTCTCAAGCTGCGCCGCATACGCCCGCGCCTTCTTCTGATCGGACGCGATCACCAGCCCGCCCGCATCAGGAACCGACCCTCGAATGGTGGTGAGCCGATCGTTAGCGGCCTGCAAAACGGCCGGAATCCAGTCCCCTACGGGGTTGAGTGCCGTCCGCCAAGCCTGCGCCGTCATATCCTTCGTCAGCGGCTCGCCCAGCGTCGCCTCCACGACGTCCCCTTGCTTGGTCTGCCAGCGCATGTGCCCGGAATAGCTAAGGAACATGACGGGGCGGACTACCCCATCGCGCAGGGCCTCGGTGTAGCCGTAGGTGTAATCGGCCTGAGACCGCGAAACGCCGTCCGGCCCCGGTGCGTATTCCACGAACGGAATCGGGGAGGTATCGGAGCGGAAGGGCGTGCCGGTCAGGGACAGGCGCCGGGTGGCGGCGTCGAAGGCGGTGCGGATGCCGTCGCCCCAGGAGAGGGCGTCGCCTCCGTGATGGATTTCGTCCAGGATAACAAGAGTAGTGCGCCGCCGGGTCCGCGAGCGATGCAGCTCGGGGTTCGCGGCCACCTGTGCGTACGTCAGGCACACACCATCAAAGAACGCGCCCTCTTCGCGCTGCGCGTTGGTGAAGTCTGGATCTAGCTGGATGCCCACGCGCGCAGCCGATTCGGCCCACTGAGTTTTCAGATGCTCGGTTGGGCACACTACCGTCACCTTGCGAACGGTCCCGGCTGCCAGAAGTTCGGTGGCGATGCGCAGCGCGAAGGTAGTTTTTCCGGCCCCGGGCGTTGCTACCGCGAGGAAATCCTGCGGGGACTTCGCCAAGTAACGTTCGAGCGCTTCAGCCTGCCAAGCGCGCAGTGATCCCGCAGTCCCCCACGCGGCCCGCTCGGGGAAGGCCGGAGGGAGGCTTTCGGCAGCATGAACCGATGCCGATTTTGGATTGAGATCAGTGCGCGGCGTCCGCGCGCTCACTTACCGCTTCCCGGAACACCAGAATCGAAGGGCCAACCTTGGCCGCCGTTCTTCATCTGATTATAGATTTCCTTGCATGTTGGGCACACCGGGAACTTGTCCGGGTTTCGCGTAGGGGTCCACACCTTGCCACAAAGGGCAACCACGGGCTGGCCCTCAACGGCCGATTCGGTGATCCGCTCCTTGCGCACGTAATGGGCGTAGCGCTCCTCATCCCCCGGAGCGCGCTGTTCCTCGGTGCGCTCAAGGAGTTCTGTTGAACCGCCAGTTTCTTCCGGAGACGAAGTGCTCATGGAGCCAGTGTAGGAGGAACCGCCCAAGTTCCCAAGACCGACGCGTGTGTCAAAGTCCGCAGGTTTTTTGGCGACGACGACGTACCGTCCCGTACGCAAAGAGGGCCCGGCATGTGCCGGGCCCTCTTAACTCACGTTTGTACTTACTTGGCTACAGCCTTCTTGAGGGCGGAACCAGCAGTCAGCTTCACACCGTAACCGGCGGGGATCTGAATCTCTTCGCCGGTGCGGGGGTTGCGGCCCTTGCGGGCGGCGCGCTCAGTGCGCTCAACGGCCATGAGGCCCGTGATCTTCACGGCTTCGCCCG